>ERZ772861.139-NODE-139-length-86037-cov-22.575586_pt1 | contig 86037 bp, 81 predicted proteins | sample MGYA00512135_ERZ772861 | MGnify/ENA primary metagenome ERZ772861 (study PRJEB29015, sample SAMEA2737700) | human gut metagenome | biome: human gut; feature: human-associated habitat; material: faeces | place: China | collected 2012 ...
TAATGTAGTTTATTTAAACAAAAACTGTCAACCTATTTCAGGAAAAGACAAAAGGTGGCCTTTCGTATTACAAAAGGTGGCCTTTCGTAGTGTGAAATGTGGCTTTTTAGCCCGTAAAAGGTTGTCTTTTGTAAGTGCCTGATATTCATGCTGTTCTGCGGGTTGTATAAATAGGCAATTTAAGTTGGAATATGTAACGGCGTTAATGTTGGGAAATGTATCATCGATGATTTTTGCATGGATTTAGATTAGCTGAATGATTTTGTAGACGTTTGGTTTTTATTCCTTAAAAAGTTTCATATTATAGTTTGAATTGAAAAACTCTAAAAAAATAACGTTTTTATTTTGCGGTTAGCCATACTTGCGTTATCTTTGCAATCTAAAATATTGCAAATCCTGCAAGTATTGCCTTTATGCTGTATGGCTGTAGGGAAATGCTTGTGGCTGAGTGAGCGGTATTTGGTATATTACATAAAATTGTGAACCTTATGTTTAATAAAGAGATTTATGTAAAGCGCCGTTGCGAACTTAAAAAACTGGTGAAAAGCGGTGTCATAATATTGTTCGGCAACAATGATTCGCCGGTAAATTACCCGTCAAACTGTTATTATCCATTTCGTCAGGATTCGTCGTTCCTCTACTATTTCGGACTTGAACGTGATGGCCTTGTAGGCGTGATTGATATTGACGAAGATACCGAGACATTAGTCGGTGACGATATTGACATTGAAGATATCGTATGGTACGGTTCGGTGAACAGTGTGGCAGATATGGCTAAAAGTACAGGCGTAGGCCACACGGCGGCAATGAAACAGTTGCAGGCTATTTGTAATGCAGCATTGGCAAGCCACAGACAGATTCATTTTCTGCCTCCATACAGGCATGATACAAAGCTGATGGTGTTTGATCTGTTAGGCATACATCCCAACCAGCAGCGCGAAGCTGCATCATTGGAACTTATCAAAGCCGTTGTGAAAATGCGCTCGGTGAAAGACCAATTGGAGATTGATGAAATAGAGAATGCGTGCGCCATAGGTTATAAGATGCACACCACTGCCATGCGGGCTACGCGTCCTGGCGTAACCGAGAAATATGTTGGCGGGCTTGTTAATGGTGTGGCCAATTCTTATGGAGCTATGGTCAGCTTTGCAACCATTTTCACACAGCACGGCGAGATAATGCACGGTGTTCCACGTTGGGACGAGCTGAAGGAAGGGCGTCTTGCCCTTTGTGACGCCGGAGCCGAGAACCGGAATAATTATTGTTCAGACAATACCAGGACGTATCCCGTTAGTGGAAAGTTTACTCAAAGGCAACTTGAGATATACCGTATTGTTGAAGAGTGTCATGACCGTGTGCTTGATTGGGCTAAACCGGGTGTTAAATACAAGGATGTACACATGTCGGTGTGCCGTCTTATGGCAACGCGCCTGAAAGAGCTCGGTTTGATGAAAGGCGATGTTGACGAGGCTGTGGCAGCCGGAGCACATGCAATGTTCCTGCCGCACGGACTCGGTCACATGATGGGAATGGATGTGCATGACATGGAGGGACTTGGCCAGGTGTATGTGGGATTTGACGATGAGACACGTCCTTCGGATCAGTTCGGTACGAATGCGTTGCGTATGGGACGCAGGCTCGAACCGGGCTTTGTCGTGACGGACGAGCCTGGTATATATTTCATTCCTGCGCTTATAGACAGTTGGAGGTCTCAAGGCTTGCATAAGGATTTCATTAATTACGACTTGCTTGAGACATACAAGGATTTCGGCGGAATACGTATAGAGGACGATTTGCTGATAACCGAGGACGGATGCCGCTTCCTTGGACAGGAGCGTATACCTTATCATCCACAAGACGTTGAAGCTTTTATGGCGGATAATCAATCAAACAATTAAAAAATAAAAAAACAGGGAAATGAAGAAACTATTAGTGATGTGCCTGCTCGCCGGTATGGCGGCTGGTGCCAATGCTCAGGACAAGAGCGCATCAACAGACAAGAACGTGCCGGTGTTCACGACCGTTAAGGCGAACCCAATCACGAGTATCAAGGACCAGAACCGTAGCGGAACCTGCTGGGCGTATTCAACGCTGAGCTTCTTGGAGAGTGAGATACTCAAGAAAACGGGCAAGACTTATGACTTGTGCGAGATGTTCATTGCCAACAAGGATTACATGGACCGCGCCATACTTACTGTAAGAATGCACGGCGACAGCCAGTTCTCACAGGGTGGTAGCTTTTCTGACGTGTTGACAATAATGAGGGAAGACGGTATCTGCCCGGAGAGCGCAATGCCGGCACCTGGCACGCTTACGGGCGATTCACTTGCTAATTTTGACGAGTTCTTCGGAGTAATGGAACCTTATGTGGCAGCAGTGTCGAAGAGTAAGGCAAAGAAGATTTCCCAACAGTGGCGCAAGGGCTTGCAAGGTATAATCGACGCATATCTTGGCGAATGTCCTGAGAAGTTTGTTTACGAAGGCAAGGAGTATACTCCGAAAACGTTTGCTGAAAGCCTCGGAATTAATCTTGACGACTATGTGTCAATAACAAGTTTCACTCATCATCCGTTCTATACCCAGTTTGCCATCGAGGTGCAAGACAACTGGCGCTGGAAGCCTTCTTACAATGTGCCTATGGACGAAATGATGCGCATAATTGACAATGCGATAAATGAAGGTTATACTATTGCTTGGGGAGGTGACGTTACAGAAGACGGCTTCACACGTAAAGGCCTTGGTATGGCTTATGACGTGAAGAAGGCACGCAGCATGGCTGGTACCGATGCAGACCGCTGGTTCAAGCTTTCAGCTACCGAGAAGAGAAGCAAGCTTGATTCTCTTGGCGTTGACGCACCAGAGATTGTTCCTACACAGGAAATGCGCCAGGAAGCTTATGACAATTGGGAGACAACGGACGACCACGGAATGCACCTGTACGGAATTGCCAAGGATAAGAATGGCAACATCTTCTATATGGTAAAGAACTCTTGGGGTGAGTACGGTGACTATAAAGGCACTTGGTATATGAGTAAGAATTTTGTTGCATACAAGACCATGAACTTTATGGTAAACAAGAATGCCATTCCCAAGGATATCAGGAAAAAACTTGGCATCTAATTGTCTTGTAAGTTTATAGGCGTTAAAGCCAAACATCTTTGTGGCCGCAAGTTTTCTTGTTGCGTGTTACGAGATGTTTGGCTTTAACTTTTTTCTAATTATTGGTATATTATGTTTTTTTCAACTTGAAACGGCTGTTTTCTTGTTTTTTATTTGTAATTTTACACGCACTTTATTTCGACACATACGTATAAGGTATTGTTGAGGGGTAAAGACATTGACGAAGAAAAATAAAAAACGACATAATGCATTTCAAATGGAATTACGAAAAACCGACATTAGAACAAACACGGACGGCTGAAGAACTCGGCTTGAAGTTGGGTATAAGCCCGATTCTTGCCGGCATATTGATTAAACGTGGAGTCACGACAGAGTCTGCTGCTAAGCGTTTCTTCCGACCTCAATTGAACGACCTTATTAACCCGTTCCTGATGAAAGACATGGATGTGGCTGTTGACAGGTTGAACGATGCAATGGGGCGGAAAGAACGTATTATGGTTTACGGCGACTATGATGTTGACGGATGTACGGCTGTTGCATTGGTGTACAAGTTTCTGCTGCAGTTTTATTCAAACATAGATTATTACATTCCCGACCGTTACGACGAAGGTTATGGAGTAAGTTACAAGGGAATTGATTACGCCAAGGAAACAGGCGTTAAACTTATTATTATCCTTGATTGCGGAATTAAGGCAATGAAGGAGATTGCATATGCTAAGAGCTTGGGGATAGACTTCATCATCTGTGACCATCATGTGCCGGACGAGGAGATGCCACAGGCGGTAGCTATCCTTAACCCTAAACGTGAAGATGATACTTATCCGTTCAAGCATCTGTGCGGTTGTGGTGTCGGCTTTAAATTCATGCAGGCTTTTGCTAAGAATAACGGCATACCGTTTTCGCGTCTGATACCATTGCTCGACTTGTGTGCCGTTAGTATTGCGGCCGATATAGTCCCTGTAGTTGATGAGAACCGTATATTGGCTTACCATGGTCTGAAACAACTCAATCAGAATCCGAGTATCGGGCTTAAAGCCATAATTGATATTTGCGGATTGAGTGGGCGTACGTTGTCGATGAGCGACATTGTATTTAAGATAGGTCCACGTATCAATGCGTCCGGAAGGATGGAGAATGGGCGTGAAAGTGTAGACCTTTTGGTTGAAAGGGAACTGTCGAATGCTTTGAACGAGGCAAAGCATATTAATGAGTACAACGAGCAGCGGAAGGACATAGATAAACAGATGACCGAAGAGGCCAATCAGATTATTTCCAAGATTGAAAGTCAAAAGCGGCATTCCAGCATCGTTTTGTATGATGATAAATGGAAAAAAGGTGTAATCGGAATTGTCGCCTCAAGGCTCACTGAAATTTACATCCGTCCGACTATTGTACTTACGCGTGATAAAGATTTTGCAACAGGCTCGGCGCGTAGTGTTACTGGTTTTGATGTCTATTCGGCAATTAAAAGCTGCCGCGACCTTCTTATCAATTTTGGTGGACATACTTATGCGGCAGGTTTGACTTTGAGGTGGAAGGACGTGCCGGAATTCCGTAGGCGATTCCAAAAATATGTTGATGAGCATATCCAGCCGGAGCAGACAGAGGCGATATTGAATATTGATGCCATGATTGATTTTAAGGATATTACAAGGAAATTGCATGCCGACTTGAGAAAGTTCGGTCCATTTGGACCGATGAATCCTAAACCGTTGTTCTGTACAACAGACGTTTATGATTTTGGTACAAGTAAAGTTGTAGGCAGGGAGCAGGAGCATATAAAACTTGAACTTGTTGATTCAAAATCAAATAATGTTATGAATGGTATTGCTTTCGGCCAGAGTGGTTCGGCAAGGTATATCAAGTCTAAACGGAGTTTTGATATTGCTTACACGATAGAGGATAATGTATTCAAGCACAATGGCGTACAGTTGCAGATTGAAGACATACGACCGTCTGAAGAATATGTTTAGGTAGGGTTGGAAACTGCGAGATGTTGTATTTGACAGGTATTGTTTGCTAGTGTAATATTGTATTTCGGTAAGGCGCTTTCAGCTTATGGATAAATGTCTTGAGATTCTGCGTGAATATTGGGGATACGGCGATTTCCGAGGAATACAACGTGAAATCATAGACAGTATCAGTTCAGGACGTGACACCCTCGGCCTAATGCCGACAGGAGGAGGAAAGTCCATAACATTTCAAGTTCCAGCACTGATGATGCCAGGAGTGTGTGTTGTGATAACGCCGCTCATTGCCTTGATGAAAGACCAAGTCGACAATCTTAAGACACGTGGAATCAGGGCAGCTGCAATTTATTCAGGAATGATGCATGCAGACATCGTTTCCACGCTTGAAAACGCAATATTTGGAGGTGTTAAGATTCTTTACGTGTCTCCCGAAAGGCTTTCGTCGGAACTGTTTAAGAAAAAACTCAGCCACATGAAGGTTAGTTTTATAACGGTTGACGAGGCTCATTGTATCAGTCAGTGGGGATATGATTTCCGTCCTTCTTATCTTAAGATATCAGAAATCAGAAAAATCCATACCGGTGTGCCTGTGCTTGCTTTGACGGCTACGGCAACTCCAAGGGTTGTTGACGATATCCAGGACCGGCTAGGATTTAAGGAGAAGAACGTGTTCCGCATGAGCTTTGAACGTAAGAATCTTGCATATATTGTGACAAGGACAAGCGATAAGGAACGTGAAGCTCTGCGTCTTATTAAAGGAATTAATGGAGCTGCAATTGTTTATGTAAGAAGCAGGCAGCGTACTAAGGACCTGTCCCAATTGTTTCAAAAAGCAGGTGTGAGTGCTACATTCTATAATGCCGGACTTGAAAACTCGGTGAGGGAGGCTAGGCAGAAAGAATGGCAAGACGGAAAGGTAAAAGTAATGGTTGCCACAAATGCTTTTGGCATGGGTATTGATAAGGCTGATGTCCGTTTGGTCGTTCATATCGATTGCCCTGATTCCATTGAGGCTTATTTTCAGGAAGCAGGTAGGGCCGGACGTGACGGGAAACCGGCTCAAGCCGTTTTGTTGTATGATGGTAATGATAGAGTTAAACTGCAGCGTAGAATAAGTGACACTTTCCCTGAAAAGGACGATATACGAAAAGTTTATGAGCATCTTGCTTATTTCTATCAAATAGGAATGGGGAGTGGGGCAGGATGTAGTTTTGAATTTAATATAGATAAGTTTTGCTTTTATTTCCATCATTTCCCGATACCTGTAAACTCGGCTCTTAAGATTCTGTCAAGGGCCGGCTATATAGAATATGAGGGCGAACGTGAGAATATGGCCCAGTTGACAATGTTGTTGAGGCGTGACGACTTGTACAGGCTCGACAGTCTTGACGAACGTGAGAATGCAGTGGTTACAACACTGTTGAGGAATTACGGCGGACTGTTTTCTGATTATTGCTACATAGACGAAAGTCTTATAGCCATGCAGACGGGAATAAGCCGCGATGATATTTACGGCATATTGAAGGATTTGAGCCGCCGGCGTATATTGCACTTCATCCCCCGCAAGAAGATACCGCACATAAGGTACACGCAGCGGCGTGAGGAAGCTGATAAATTGATGTTCGACAAAGAGGTGTATGACAACCGTAAGCAGGAATACGCTCAACGCATAAATTCTATCATTAATTACGCTGAGAACAACGATATTTGCCGCAGCCGCCAATTATTGTATTATTTTGGCGAGAAAAAGTCTGTTGATTGCGGACAATGCGATGTGTGCGTTAGCCATAATCCAGTACCTTTGTCGCGTGATACATCTGATTTTGTCAAGAAAGCGGTACTGAGATTGCTTGGTGACGGTTGTCGGCATAGCATATCCGAACTTTCGGCAATTCAGGTTGAGCCGCGGATACTTAAAGAAGTTGTAGAATATATGGTTAGCGAAGAAGAGCTCATTATAAGGGATGGCATGATCAGCCGATGAAATCTCGTTTCTTCGTTATCGCCTAAAAAAGGAATACCGCCTCTTGAAAATAATGAGGCGGTATTCCCGTATAGTGGTTTTCTATCCCAATCGTTATATTGGGTGTTAAAATCTGAACGTTACGTTTGGATGACCGGTTGGGCTTAATTGTTGTAAACAGCCATGTTATATGGCATCCTCTGGAACATATTTTGTGGAAATGCCGTATTTGTTAGGTTCGGGTTTACCGTCAAGCACGCAGAATACGAAAATCGTAAGGTTGACGATGATTGATACAAGTCCTGTTATTGTGAAAACAGGGCTTCTCAATGCGGCCATAGCCGCGTCGATGTCGGGATTTACGGCAGACAATGCTTCATAATATCCGCTGCCGGCCATATAGAATTGTGCAAAAACGCTTATCAGTATTGCGGCCGTAACCCACCAACCACTGTGTCCGCGGTCGTGGAGGCGGCGTACTGTTACCGCCCATAATGTGAGTTGCAGGACGGTTGCGATTACTCCAAGCAGAATCGGGAATGGTGTAAGCATGAGGTTTAGCGCCATTGCGACGAGTATGTACGCCAAATAATACCACCACAACTCTGAACGGCGTGAGCGGCCGTTGAAGTTCAAAAGGTTGCTTAATACTGATTTTACAGACTCGCTGAAGCCCATGGAGGGCATTTTCTTGTAGTTTTCCATAATTGATTATATTTATAGTTTTGCAAGTTTACGCTTAAATCCAGGTCAAGCTTATTGCTCATGTCTTAACCTTTAAGCAAGTCCGGGCGCAGGCGTTTTGTGCGCTCATAACTTTGTTCTATCTCCCAGTCTTTAATCTTTGCCTCGTTACCGCTAAGCAGTATGTCGGGCACGCGCCATCCTTTGTATTCTGCCGGACGTGTGTAAATAGGTGCAGACAGCATGTCGTCTTGGAAACAGTCTGACAATGCACTTTGCTCGTCGCTTATGACACCAGGTACAAGACGTACTATTGCATCTGCCATTACAGCTGCTGCCAGTTCGCCGCCGGTAAGAACATAGTCACCGATGCTTATTTCCCTTGTTATAAGATGGTCGCGTACGCGCTGGTCGATACCTTTATAATGGCCGCATAAAATTATAAGATTACCTTTAAGTGAAAGATCATTGGCTATATGTTGGTCAAACTTTTCACCGTCAGGCGATGTGAATATGACTTCATCGTATTCCCTTTCTGCTTTTAATGCTGATATTGCCCTGTCAATTGGCTCACATTGCATAACCATGCCGGCAAACCCACCGTATGGATAATCGTCTACACGTCGCCATTTGTCTGTTGAATAGTCACGCAGGTTGTGAAGGTGTATTTCGGCCAAGCCCTTTTTCTGTGCTCTTGCAAGTATGGATTCATGAACGAATCCTTCAATCATTTCAGGTAAGACAGTGATTATGTCAATTCTCATTTTTGTAAATTTTATTATTTCTTCTATTTTGCTGCTTTAATATCAATATTGCCGCAGTGCTGAAAGTAACTCGTTGTTTTCGCTCTTGCTTCCAATGGTAATGCGTAGGCAGTCGTTACATTGGCTGACTTGGGTACGGTTTCTTACAATAACTCCATTGTCTTTAAGGTAATCGTACACCTTTTGGGCATTATCCATTTTTACAAGTATAAAATTGGAATCAGTATTGTATATTTTCTTACAAAAATTCAACATGCTGATTGCGTCTATCATTCTGTTTCTTTCAAGTAGTATTATTTTAACCCATTTGTCTACCTCATAAGGCTCTTTCAACATTTCCAATGCCTGTTGCTGTGTCAGTGAGTTTATGTTGTATGGGTGTTTTACTTTGTTAAGTATACTCACGATTTCTTTGGAGGCGAATGCCATTCCCAATCGTATTGCTGCACATCCCCATGCATTACTGAATGTATTCAATACAACCAAGTTGGGAAATTTGTCAAGGTCAAGTCTTAACGGTCTTTCCTTTGAGAAATCGGAATATGCTTCATCAACAATCACAATGCCATCAAAGTTTGTTATTGTCTTGATGATTTCATTCCTGTTGATATTATTCCCTGTCGGATTGTTTGGTGAACAGATCCATATTAATTTTGTCTTGTCATTGCATGCTGACAACAGTTGGGTCGAAGTGGTCTGAAATTCATCGTCGAGCGGTACTTTTCGGTACTCTACATCATTGATGTCGGCACATGTTTTGTACATACCGTATGTTGGTTCTATTGCCACAACGTTGTCGATCCCAGGGTTTGTGAAACATCTGTATATCAAATCTATAGCTTCGTCAGTGCCGTTGCCGAGAAATATCTGTTCCTCGTTTACAGCCTTAACCTGAGCAAGTCTCATCTTAAGCTCATGTTGGGTTGGGTCTGGATATCTGTTGTATGGAGAGTTGTACGGATTCTCGTTTGCATCGAGGAAAACTTTTGCGCCATACTCTCCGTATTCATCTCTAGCACTACTGTATGGCTTTAAGTTCCAAATGTTTGGGCGTGTAAGTTCAATCAAATGTTTCATCGGTAGATAATGAATTTTTAATTGTTGTTTCATCACAGTTTCAACTTCCTTGAGATTTTTACTCACCGGTGTCGAATTAATGCTTACAATGATCTGCTTTGTTGGGCAGGTCAATTGTTTAGTGAAACAGACATTCTTGGGATTGTACAGCTATGCGCAACATTTTATATTTATAAATATATTGAAAATATTTGGCAAAAGTAATCTTTTTAAAGCATATTTGCAAGAATTGTTGTACTTTTGTACCCGAATTGAACGTGATAAGATTTATTAGCTTACGTGCTTTACGATGGCATGGAAGACTATCTGATTCGAAATGAATAAATTAATAAACAGACAACCTGACAGATATATATTAAAAAGACAAGGCGGAAGTTATTGGAACCTTGTCGGGCTTCATGCTTGTAAATATTCCAGTTTGCCGGTTGGCTGTGTCCTTTTCCTATTATTCTTTTCATTTGTTTTTCTGTCTTGTTCTGATGATAGGAAAGATGATAAAATAGTAACGCCATGGGGTGAGGTCACGACAGAGAATGTTCCTGGTGAGGGTCGTTTTACTGTATCAGACATAGTGTCAGGCGGGGAACTGATTGCGTTAACCATGACAGGCCCCAATACATATTATGACTATCATGGACGTGGAATGGGAACACAGTATTTATTGTGCGAACGCTTTGCACGCAGGTTGGGCGTATCGCTCCGTATAGAGGTTTGCCGGGATACGGCGGAAATGCTAAACCGTCTCGCCGCAGGCGACGGGGACTTGATAGCTTTTCCGTTGCCCAAGAAAATAAAGTCGAAAGAACCTCTTATATTTTGTGGTGCCAGTGTCGATTCACTGGGAACGCAATGGGCGGTAGCAGGCGGCAACCGTGAACTAGCTGACAGTCTTAATGCTTGGTTCGTACCGTCGTTATATGCAGAGGTCGCTTCTGAACAGCGTCAGGCTTTTTCTCCCGGTAGTGTTACGAGACATGTCTATGCACCGTTCCTTGACCGCGGACGAGGCATAATATCGCCTTACGACCATCTTTTCAAGAAGTATGCCCCCACAGCACGTTGGGATTGGCGTCTTATGGCGGCACAGTGTTATCAGGAGTCATGTTTTGACCCACGGGCACGTTCGTGGGCGGGAGCCTGCGGTCTGATGCAGATAATGCCGTCTACTGCAGACCAACTTGGACTTCCACGTTCTGCTATTTACGAGCCTGAACAAAATGTTAGTGCCGCGGCACGCTATATTGCCCGCTTGTCGGCTCTATTTTCAGACGTCCACAGTGCCGGCGAACGTCAGTTGTTTGTCTTGGCTGCATATAACGGCGGTTACAATCACATACGGGACGCTATGGCGCTTGCCCGTAAGAACGGGCGCAATCAATACAGTTGGCGGTCGGTCGCACCATACGTTCTCGGACTCGAGACGCCAGCTTTTTATAACGACCCCGTGGTAAGCCACGGTTATATGCGTGGTTCAGAGACTGTGGGCTATGTTGACCGTATCAGACAGCGGTACGCCCAGTACCGTGGAGTTCCGTATTCCGGACCTACTGTTTCTGCTCCGGCACACGCAATTCCTCAAGATTCTTACAGCCCTTATACGCCGAAACCGGCCAAGCGTAAACATAGGTTTCATATATAGCCACGATGTTTGGATGAAATCTACGCTTTGTGAAAGGTTGCCTTTCATATGCTAAAAGATGGTCTTTTGCGTCCTGATAGGCATGCTTTTGCATTGTAAAAGCATGCCTATTGGTTTCAATAGCTTTATCGCATTGTTAAATTACGCTTAACAGGCTTGTAGTCAGGATGTTGTCTTTACATCTCAGCTTTATGCAGTTGTCGGGATAACGGGTCTTGTGTCCGTCTTAAATCATTCGATTGTTTTTTATCGACTAATTTGAATTTGATAAATCATTATTAATATAGTTAATATTATTTTACTGCATTATAGACGGTCTATTTTTGGAAACTTGGATTAAAAGTCGTAATTTTGCAGCATGTAGATGTTGATAGTCTGACGTTGCAGGTCTTTTTTTGACCCTAGACTGATGACTATGTTTTTAAGGATAAAATTGATAAATAAGATGAAAAAGTTTTTGGTAAAAGGTGCATTGTTATTAACAGCATTTGTATTCAGCGCACAGGCTGACGCACAAATAAGTTTTGGTGACATTTTGAAGAACGTTGTGTCAGGAACAAAAGATAATACTGAAACAACAAACCAGAAGTCGAATACCGGCGATAGTACACAGGGGGGATTGTTATCGGCTTTGACAAGTATATTTTCAAGTGACAAGGTTGCGACCGAAGACAAGATAATAGGCACATGGGTTTATGAGGAGCCAGCCGTGGTTCTGACCGGTGACAATGCACTGAAGAATATTGGTGGCAAGTTGGCAGCTTCGGCGGTTGAAGGCAAGCTGAGTGAAAAACTTGAGAGTTTTGGAATTAAGAAGGGATGTGTCACCATGACATTTTCAAAAGATGGTAATTTCACACAGACACTGATGGGTAAGACTTTGAGTGGCACTTATTCAATAGATGACAAGAACATTGTATTGAAATACGGTGGCCGTGTGTCGCAAATTATTGGTACTACACAGCTTGACGGTAACAATCTACTGATTGTGATGGACGCTTCAAAACTTTTGAAGTATGTTAATGTCTTGGGTGATATATCCCAAAATACGACATTGCAAACTGCAACTTCGCTTCTTGGCAGCATGGACGGACTAGAATGCGGCCTTAAGCTGGTAAAACAATGATTTGCAGGTGATAGTGGATTAGGGTGCCACTATATGGATATGGTTTTATCCGTTTTTGTTCCGTTGCATGGCTATATTATGTACGATATTTCAAATTGTCGTGTTAAAAAAAATAAAAGTGCCAATATGGCGGAACGGAATTCCGGATAAAAGTATTACCTTTGCATCCGCTATTACGAGTTGATAGCATAATTCAAACCTAATTAACAGATTAAAAATGGCAACAAAAATCAGATTGCAGCGTGGCGGACGTAAAGGATATGCCTTCTACAGAATAGTCATTGCTGATGTAAGAGCACCACGTGATGGTAGATTTACAGAGAAAATTGGTACTTATAACCCCAACACTAATCCTGCCACGGTAGATTTGAATTTCGACCGTGCCCTCTATTGGGTCGAGACTGGCGCACAGCCTACTGATACTGTGCGCAATATCCTCAAGCGTGAAGGTGTTTATTTGATGAAGCATCTCCGCGGAGGTGTCAAGAAAGGCGCTTTTGACGAGGCTGCAGCACAGGCTAAGTTCGAGGCTTGGAAGGCTGGCAAGGAAAAAGGTCTTGATCAGATCCGTGAGACTGAGGCAAAGAACAAGAAAGATTTGTATGCAAAGAACCTCGATGCTGAAAAGAAAGCTAATGAGGCTATAGCAAAGAAAGTAGCCGAGAAGAAGGCTGCATTGGCTGCAGAGAAAGCTGCTGCTGAGGCAGAAGCAGAAGCTGCTCCTGAAGCAGAGACACCGGCTGAGGCTTAGTCAAGACAGTTTAGTTTGAAATATAAAAGTCCGGATGTGGTTATACTTCATCCGGACTTTTTTGTTGTGGGGCTATCGGGATACCTACTTGTTGTCAGTTCGCTTTGAAAGACACGACCTGGTTCATGTCTGGCGTGAGATAAAACGTGTGGCTTGTCGTGTCGTTGCCAATACAAATGGTTACGCGCGTGTAAATGTATTGCTTGCTTTTGCCGGCGTATTTTATTCCCTTTTTGAACATTTTGTTTTTTAGTGCTTCAGCCCTCATTATGTTGACAATGCTGTCTGATACGTATCGCGTTGAATCAATGTCCGAAAAACTTACAGTATAATCGCTTGCCTGCAGGTTTGCTTCAAGGAAATCATTGATTACGCTTTCTGCTTTCTGCTGTTTGCTGCAGCTGCACAATACCAAGGTCATTGTCACAAGCGTAATAATTGTCTTAATCTTATTATGCATCTTCGATAATAGTAAGAGTGTGTCGCGTTATGTCATGTAACCAAGTTATAATTGCTGACACCTTAGGACACACTCTTTTTGCTTGTTTTATTCTTGTTTATTTCTCGGGAATATTTTTCATTATTTCCAACAAATGATCCCATACCATTTGTACTGTCGGTATGAGGAGCCGTTCGTCTGGAGAGTGTACTCCTCTAAGCGTCGGTCCCATTGAAACCATGTCCAAGTTTGGATACTTCTCTGAGAACAATCCGCATTCAAGACCAGCGTGTATGCCTATTACTTTTGGCTCTTTATTGAATAGCCGTTTGTAGGTGTCGACTACAATTCTTGTGAGCTCGCTGTTGGGATTCATTTTCCATGCCGGGTATCCGTCGCCTTGCTCGACTTCCGCTCCTGCTAATTGGAATGTGGCTTTTACAGTGTTGCCCATGTTGGTCAAGTTACTCATTACGTTGGAGCGTTGCGAAGCTACGATTCTTATTTCGTTGTCTGTGGTAACTACGCTTGCAACATTGCTTGAAGTCTCGACCATCCACTCTAAAGCTTCATCCTGGCACATTGAATACGGACCGTTGTCTATGGCTTGTAGGGCAAGTATGAGGTTGTTGCTGACTGCTTTCGTGATTACAGGCTCTGCGTCAGTACTCTCAAGGTTGAACTGTATGTCGTTTTCAGTTACATGGAATTCGTCTTCGACGTCCTTTGCGAAAATATTTAGCGCTACACGAACATCTTCTTTCGCTTCTGATGGAACGGCGAAAACGACAATTCCGTCACGTGGAATAGCATTGTGCATCCTTCCGGAATTGAAGCTTGCTAACCTTACGTCATATTTCTCGTTGATGATGTATAAGAAACGCGACAATAACTTTATTCCGTTAGCGAATTTTTTGTTAATGTCGTCTCCGCTATGGCCTCCGTGCAACCCCTTAAGTGAAAGCTTCATGAAGAAATAGCCTTCAGGAGCGGCCTCTTTTTCAAACTTGAATGTGGCGTTGGTCGTCATACCTCCTGCGCAGCTTATAAAGAATTGTCCTTCGTCTTCACTGTCAAGGTTTATAAGCAGGTCGCCGGTCATGAATCCTGGCTGCATCCCGTCCGCTCCGGTAAGTCCGGTCTCTTCGTCTCTCGTGAATACGCATTCGATAGGGCCGTGTTCTATGTCTTCGTTTGCGAGGACTGCCATTTGCATAGCACATCCAATGCCGTCGTCAGCTCCAAGCGTGGTCCCTTTTGCCTTAAGCCATTCTCCGTCGATATATGTTTCGATTGGGTCTTTCGTGAAATCGATGTCAACATCTACTAATTTATCGCAGACCATGTCCATATGGCTTTGCAGGATTAATGTTTTCCTGTTTTCGTAACCTTTTGATGCAGGTTTGCGTATGATTACATTTCCTGTTTCGTCAATAATGGTTTCCAGATTCAGTCCGTTTCCAAATTCTTTAAGGAACTCAATCATTTTCTCTTCATGCTTTGAAGGGCGGGGAATCTCATTAATTCTCGCAAATTGTTCAAAGACGCATGATGGTTTTAAATCGCTTTTGTTCATTTTATATTACTAGTTTATGATAAAACACGTCGTTTGATTTAATTGTTATTTTCATATCAGCTTGTTAGCACATCTTAACCTGTAGAGGTGTTGCGCAGCTTAGACTCAAGGCTCATATTAAAAAGCTCATATTTAATTCGCTTTTATTTTGCATTTCACATGATTTGCATTATCTTTGCATGCAAAAATAAGAAAAATGGCAGAAACTTTTATCATCGGCGTGTTAATAATTGCTATATCGGTGGCAATGTTATCAGTCAAGGTCATATTCTTGAAAGATGGTAAGTTTTCTTCACAGCATGTCAAAGACAATCCGGGACTTCGCCGTCAGAAAATACATTGTGTGATGGAGCAAGACAGGGAGGCCCGTACAATGAAACATAATGCTGTGGTTAATGAAAAAAAATAAATAACATCATAAACTAACTTCAAAATTATGAAAAAAACAATATGTTCGGTGGCTGTGATTTCATTGATGGCGTTGTTTGTTACGTCTTGCAATAAACAGGCACCTAAGGTTGACGAGAAACCTGTTGAGGTCTCAAAATCTGAAACAGGCTTGAAAATAGCTTATATTGAAGTAGACTCGATAATGTCGCAATATAAGTTTTGCAAGGAATATGCGCTGATCCTTGAGAAAAAGAGTCAGAATATCCAGAATACGATAAATTCGAAAGGACGCTCGTTGCAGAATGCTGTTGCTAAATTCCAGCAGGACATACAGAATAATAAATACACCCAGCAGCAGGCTGAGGCAGTGCAGGCTGGATTGCAGAAACAGGATGCTGACTTGAGGGAATTGCAGCAGAGACTTGGTAATGAGTTCCAGTCTGAAACGGAGAAATTCAACAAGGCGTTGCGCGACAGTATCCAGCACTATTTGGCTGTTTATAATAAGGATAAGAAATATTCAATTATTCTTAGCAAGGCTGGTGACAACATCTTGTATGCGGACAAGGCTTATGATATAACTAACGAGGTTATAGCAGGCCTTAATAAAGCATATAAGCCTGTGTCTTCAAAGAAAAAGTAAAACATGAATTTATGATTTCAAGGAACCTGGACAAATAAGTTTTAGGTTCCTTTTTTATATCTTATTGTTAATGCGTCTTTTTACTTATTCGAGAGAATTATGAATTATATATGTTAAATATGGTAAATATGGACGCTCCGTTTTTGTTTGCCTATGTTTTTTTGTTAACTTTGCACAGTAGAATGTAAAGCATAATTGCGTGAAAATAAAAGAAGTGGTTGATGCCCTTGAACGTTTCGCGCCACTGCCTCTGCAGGAAAGCTATGATAATGCGGGCTTGCAGGTAGGATTGACAGAGGCGGAAGTATCAGGGGCTTTGTTGTGCCTTGACGTTACAGAGAAAGTTATAGACGAGGCTGTCGCTTTGGGATGCAATCTTGTTGTGAGTCACCATCCTTTGATATTCCATGGGCTTAAACGCATTATATATTCAGATGAAGTACAGCGTACTGTGGCAAAGGCGTTGAAAAATGACATAACCGTTGTTTCCATGCATACAAATATGGATAATGCCAACGGCGGGGTGAATTTCAAGATTGCTGAAAAAATGGGACTTGGAGCTTGCCGGTTCTTTGCCGGAAAGTGTGTAGACGGTATTGAGTGTGGTAGCGGTGTTATTGGTGAGTTGCCAGAACCTCTTGCTGCTGATGACTTTGTAATCATGCTTAAACGTAAGTTTGATGTAGAATGCGTTGAGTGTAACCAATTGTTAAGACGTTCCATAAAGAGCGTGGCAGTATGTGGAGGCGCAGGTTCATTCCTCCTTAATGATGCTATCGCCGAAGGTGCTGACGCTTTTGTTACAGGAGAGATGCATTACCATGAATATTTTGGACACGAGCAAGATATTCAGATTGCGGTAATAGGTCATTATCAAAGCGAACAGTATACTAATGAGATTTTTAAGTCAATAATCAGCGAAAAATGTAAAGGGGTCAAAACTTTCCTGACCAAGACAAATACCAATCCGATTTTATATTTATAATAGAATAAGTAACTCGTTGGCAGGGAAATCCCAAATAATTGGTATCTTCCAAATGTCAGCAATAAAAGAATAGTTTATGGCAAAAAAAGATCCTACAGATTTGTCAGTAGAAGAGAGGCTGAAAGTGCTCTACCAGTTGCAAACCACATTGTCGGCAATCGATGAAGAACGAGCCCTACGCGGTGAGCTTCCTTTGGAGGTTCAAGATCTTGAAGACGAGATTGCCGGTCTTACAACTCGTGTTGTGAAGATAAAAAATGACATCAAAGAGTTTGAGGATGCTATTAAGCAGAAAAAGGCTGAAATTAACGAAGCGCAGGCAAGTGTCGAAAGGTATAAAACTCAGCTTGACGATGTGAAAAACAACCGCGAGTATGATACCCTGAGTAAGGAGATTGAATTCCAAACACTTGAGATTGAGCTTTGTAATAAGAAAATACGAGAAGCTAACGCAAAGGTGGAGGAGAAGAACAACGATCTTAAGGCTACTGAAGAGCTTATTGAAGACCGCAAGCAGGCGCTTGAAGAGAAGAGAAGCGAGCTTGAAGAAATAATGGATGAGACGCGTGCAGAGGAAGAGCGTTTGAAAGAGAAAGCAAAAGATCTTGAGGTTAAGATTGAGCCACGTTTGCTTACAAGTTTCAAGCGTATTCGTAAAAATGCACGTAACGGTTTGGGGATAGTTTATGTGCAGCGTGATGCTTGTGGTGGATGTTTTAACAAGATACCTCCACAGCGCCAATTGGATATAAAGATGCATAAGAAGATAATTGTATGTGAATATTGTGGACGCATACTTATCGATCCGGAGTTAGCTGGAGTTAAAACCGACAAACCCGTAGAGGAGAAACCTAAGCGTAAGCGCGCAATACGTAAGCGTGTGGTTAAGAAGGACGATGATGTAGATTTCGTTCCTGAAGAAAAACTTTCTTGATACGAAGGATTAAAATAAATATACAAGACCATGAAACAAACAAACAAACAAAATGGTAACATCATCGCAATCGTTGCGATGATGTTCCTTTACGCAATGATTGCGTTTGTCACAAACCTTGCTGCTCCTATTGGCGTAATATGGAAAAACCAGCCTGAACTTATGGGCAGCAACATGCTGGGAATGATGGGTAACATGATGAACTTCCTTGCATACTTGTTTATGGGTATTCCTGCGGGTAAACTGCTTGTTAAGATTGGCTATAAGAAAACTGCTCTTGTTGCCATAGCGGTAGGATTGGTAGGAGTATGCGTTCAGTATTTGTCTGGATTTCCAACAGGTTTGACGGGATTCTGGGTGTATCTGCTTGGCGCATTTATCAGTGGTTTTTCTGTGTGCATGCTTAATACTGTTACCAATCCTATGCTTAATCTGCTTGGTGGCGGCGGTAACCGTGGAAATCAGCTTAACCTTATTGGAGGTACTTGCAACTCTCTTGCCGGAACGCTTACACCGATGCTGGTTGGCGCACTTGTAGGTACAGTTACAAAAGATACTGCCATAAGTGATGTCAATTTGGTGCTTTACATCGCAATGATAGTATTTGCTCTTGCTTTCATAATTCTTTCATTCACTCCAATATCTGATCCCGAGATGGGCAAAACTACACAGGATACTGTGTTTGAACACAGTCCGTGGGCGTTCCGTCATTGTACACTTGGCGTTATTGGTATATTTGTTTATGTAGGAATTGAAATCGGTATTCCTGGTACGCTTAACTTCTATATTTCTGATATGTCAGACAAGGGCGCAGGCGTATTAGGTGATGCAGCTGCTATTGGTGGCTTTGTCGCAGGAACTTATTGGTTGCTTATGCTTGTAGGACGTTTTGTTGCAGGTTTTATTGCGGACAAGGTGTCGAGTCGTGCAATGATGGTGACCGTAACAACATTGGCTATTGTGCTGATACTTATTTCAATGATTTCTTCTAAGGGCACCACGACATCAATGCCTGTATTCACAGGTTCGTCATTTGCAATGGTTACTGTTCCAATTAGTGCGTTACTACTTGTGCTTTGCGGATTGTGTACTTCCGTTATGTGGGCAAGTATATTTAATCTTGCTACGGAAGGATTAGGTAAGTATACAGCTGCAGCTTCTGGAATATTCATGATGATGGTTGTCGGTGGCGGTGTTCTTCCGTTAATCCAAAATTATATTGCCGATAAAGCAGGGTATATGGTTTCATATATTGTTCCACTTATAGCCTTAGGTTATTTGTTGTGTTATGCAATTTGGGGCTGTAAGAATGTGAATAAGGATATACCTGTTGATTAAGTTAAGCCATTGAACAAATTGTAGCCCTTTGTGCAATATCTCATATAATGTATTTTGCACAAAGGGCTTTTATTGTCTTCAATTTAAAATAATATTTTATTTCATATTTGGATTTTGAAATTGTATAGTTATATGTAATCTTTAATTATGTGAAAGAGTGCATATTGTACTTGCAAAGTATACTTTTGGCGAGGTGGAATTTGTTCGATTGATATTATCATATTATTGAATATAAATACTGTTCGTTATATAAGACAAATAATTATACAATTAATATGCCATTATATTTAACTGTTTCTCAGAAAAACAAGATGAATTTATTTGTTTGTTTAATAAAATTAAGTATATTTGCAAAAGAATGATGTAAGACTTAAAAATACTAAGTGATAACATAATTTAATATGGCAGAAAAAAGAGTTTATACTTTCGGCAACGGTAATGCCGAAGGAAAAGCAGACATGCGCAACCTTTTGGGAGGTAAAGGTGCCAACTTGGCAGAAATGAACCTCATTGGTGTTCCTGTTCCTCCTGGTTTTACAATCACTACAGATGTTTGTAATGAATACTTTGAGAAGGGGAAGGAAGCTGTTGTAGCCCTTTTGAGTGAAGACGTTATTGCGTCAGTGCATCATGTTGAGAATCTGATGAACTGCAAGTTTGGCGATGTTGAGAATCCGTTACTTGTCAGTGTTCGTTCCGGAGCTCGTGCTTCCATGCCAGGTATGATGGACACTATATTGAATCTTGGTCTTAACGATGCCGTTGTAGAAGGATTGGCAAAGAAGACTGGCAACGAAAGGTTCGCTTATGACAGTTACCGTAGATTTGTACAAATGTATGGTGATGTTGTTCTAGGTATGAAACCGGTAAATAAGGAAGACATTGACCCATTTGAAGCTATCATACAGAAGGTTAAGTCTGTCAGAGGCATTACTCTCGACAATGAGATGACTGTAGATGAATTGAAGCAGCTTGTTAAACTGTTCAAGGAAGCCATAAAGAAACAGACAGGCAAGGATTTCCCGAATGATCCGATGGAACAGCTTTGGGGTGCAATATGCGCCGTATTTGATAGTTGGATGAACGAACGCGCCATCTTGTACAGAAAGATGGAAGGAATACCTGCAGAGTGGGGTACAGCGGTTACCGTCATGGCCATGGTATTCGGTAATATGGGACCCACGTCAGCTACTGGTGTATGTTTTAGCCGTGATGCCGCTACAGGTGAAAACTGTTTTAACGGTGAATATTTGGTGAATGCACAGGGTGAAGACGTTGTTGCCGGTATCCGTACTCCGCAACAAATCACTAAGGAACGTTCAATCAGATGGGCACAGCAACAGGGGATTTCAGAAGAAGAGCGTGCTGCCAAATATCCTTCAATGGAGGAGGCAATGCCTGAAATTTATGCACAGCTGGATGCTTTACAGAACAAGCTGGAGCACCATTATCATGATATGCAGGACATGGAGTTTACCGTACAAGAAGGCAAGTTGTGGTTCTTGCAAACACGTAATGGTAAGCGTACCGGTACTGCAATGGTAAAGATTGCTATGGATTTGCTCCGTGAGGGTGAGATTGACGAAAAGACAGCACTTGAGCGTTGTGAGCCTAACAAACTTGACGAATTGCTCCACCCTGTATTTGACAAGGATGCATTGAAGGGCGCAAAAGTTCTGACCCGTGGCCTTCCTGCATCTCCTGGCGCAGCATGTGGTCAAATTGTATTCTTTGCTGACGATGCCGCTAAATGGCATGCAGAAGGACATAGGGTTGTGATGGTACGTATCGAGACAAGTCCTGAGGATTTGGCAGGAATGGCGGCCGCTGAAGGAATCGTTACCGCAAGAGGCGGAATGACTTCTCATGCTGCCGTGGTTGCACGTGGTATGGGTAAGTGTTGTGTTTCCGGTGCAGGTGCGTTGAATATTGATTATAAAGCTCGCACTGTTGAAATTGATGGTACTCTGCTCAAAGAAGGCGACTATATTTCAATTAACGGCTCAACAGGAGAAATATATCTTGGTGAAGTTAAGACAAAACCAGCTGAAGTAACTGGTGATTTTGCTGACTTGATGAAACTTTGTGACAAGTATACAAAACTTGTTGTACGTACGAATGCTGATACTCCGCGTGATGCAACTGTTGCACGTAATTTTGGTGCTGTTGGTATAGGTCTTTGTCGTACTGAACACATGTTCTTCGAGAACGAGAAGATTAAAGCAATGCGTGAAATGATTCTTTCTGATTCCGTTGAAGGCAGAGAAAAGGCTTTAGCTAAGTTGTTGCCTTATCAAAAACAAGACTTTTACGGAATATTGAAGGCAATGGACGGATATCCAGTTAATATTCGTCTGCTTGATCCGCCTTTGCATGAATTTGTTCCCCACGATCTTGCTGGACAAGAAACCATGGCTAAGGAAATGGGCATTACAGTGCAGGAAATCCAGCAGCGTGTTAACAGTCTAAGCGAGCATAATCCAATGTTGGGCCATAGAGGTTGCCGTTTGGGTAACACGTACCCGGAAATTACGGCCATGCAGACCCGTGCGATACTCGGTGCAGCAATTCAACTGAAGAAGGAGGGTTACGATCCCCATCCAGAAATCATGGTACCTCTTATTGGTATTGTCAACGAGTTTGACATGCAGGAGAAGGTTATACGTGAAACTGCTAAAGAATTGTTCGAGGAAGAAGGTGTTGAAATACAGTTCCACGTTGGTACAATGATTGAGATCCCTCGTGCAGCTTTGACAGCAGACCATATAGCACGTAGGGCTGAATATTTTAGCTTTGGAACAAATGACCTTACTCAGATGACATTCGGTTATAGCCGCGATGACATCGCTAGCTTCCTGCCGGCATACCTTGACAAGAAGATTCTGAATGTTGACCCGTTCCAAGTCCTTGATCAGAATGGTGTAGGTCAGCTAATTAAGATGGCAGTTGAAAAGGGTAGGTCAACGAGACCAAATCTACCATGTGGTATCTGTGGAGAGCATGGAGGTGAACCTTCATCTGTTAAGTTCTGCCATAAAGTAGGTCTTAATTACGTTAGCTGTTCTCCCTTCCGTGTTCCAATTGCACGTTTGGCTGCGGCGCAGGCAGCGGTAGAGGAAAATTAAAAATACGCTGATTATCAGTAAAATAGGCGGCAGGTGCTTGTAAATCAACACTTTGCCGCCTATTATAGTTAATAAAGGCACGAGCATTACGATGCACTTTTTGCGCAGAATGGACGCAAATGTTGTACAAATGTTGCACAGTTTCTACAACGCTGTTGTACACGTGTTGTACAATGGCATTTAAGGAGTTATCGGTATTTGCAGATTTTTCATATAAACAAATTGGAACACAGATAATATGGCAACATTAAAAGCAGTGGTAAGGACGATGAGAGCGGACGGCTTTTATCCCGTGTATATACGGATAACACATCATCGTGCTTCAACCTTCATCAAGACAGACAAAATGGTAACTCGTAAGGAGCTTACCAAGTCAAACGAAATCAAAGACCCGTTTGTGCTGCAATTCTGTACACAACGCATACTGGAGTACAACGAGAAGCTGAACAAGGTGAACATTGAACACTGGACGGCAAAGGAGGTGGCAGAGTTCCTGATAAGAGAGGATAACGACATCTGCTTTTCTGACTATGCCCGGAAGCACATCGACCGCATGATAGACCGGGGTCAGCAGCGTAACGCGAAGAACTACCAGCTTGCGCTGAACCACATGGAGCGGTTTGCCGGGACAACGAAGGTGATGTTCTCTCACCTGACATCTTCATTCGTGAACAAATGGATTGAATCACTGGAGCAGACGCACAGGGCAAAGGAAATGTACCCTATCTGTATGCGTCAGGTATTCAAGGCGGCGACGATGGAGCTGAACGACTACGACAACGGGTTGATCCGAATAAAGACAAACCCGTGGGTGAAGGTAAGCATCCCGAAGGCGGACCGCACGGAGAAGCTGGCGATAACGCCGGAGGCCTGCCGGCGGTTCTTCTCGTTTCCTCTGCCTGAAAGCAAGATGAAGTTCCCGCTTGCGGAGCTGGGTCGGGACGTGGCGATGATGGTGCTTTGTCTTGCAGGTATCAACACGGTAGACCTGTTCAATATGCGCAAGGAGGACTATCACGGCGGCATCATCCATTACCAGCGTGCCAAGACCAAGAAGTTCAGGGCTGACGGTGCGTATATGGAAATGCGTGTCCCGGCCATTATCCTGCCGTTGTTCGAGAAGTATGCCAGCAAGGACGCGAAAGACGAGCATCTGTTTGTGTTCAGCGAAAGGCATACGACAAATGACAGCTTCTGTGCAAACGTGAACGGCGGCATAAGGCAGATATGCCGGGCAATGGGCATGACAAAGGACGAGGACTATTCGGCGTACACGTTCAGGCACACGTGGGGCACGGTGGCGCAGAACGACTGCGGAGCATCAATCAGTGAGGTTGCATTTGCCATGAACCACAGCAGCGGACACAAGGTAACACGTGGGTACATCAAGATTGACTTCACCCCGGCATGGGAGCTGAACGAGAAGGTTGTGGACTTCATTTTCTTTTCCGACAAGCCGTCTGTCAGAGAACGCCACGAGGAAGAGCCTCATTTCCGTCTGTCTTTCCGCTACCAAGTACACGGCGAGGCATTTTTTCAGGGCAGAAAGGTGGCGGAGCTTACGGACACCGGCTATAACAACGTGGACGAGGTCATAGAGAAGCTGGCGGCGGAGCTGCCCGAAGAAATACCGGCACGCTCAATGGTAATGTTCAAAATAGAAAACATGGACAAAGGACAGACGGTCGTTTACCAGCGAATGAAAGGAAAGGGATTTTGACTTCGTGCTTTTTCAGCCTACAAGGATTTTTTTCTTTGTGGGTTTTCTTTTTTTCGTTTTTTCCTCGCACGCACGCATACGCGCGCACGCGCTGTAGACGTAGATGGAGAATATATATATTCTCTTTTCTTTTCTTTGTTCCCCAAATTCCGAAGAAATGCCCTTTTCTTCGGAAGGAATACCCATTTCTTCCGAAGAAATAGCAATAACTTCGGAAGAAATGCCCTTTTCTTCGGAAGAAATAAGCCTGTTTTTTGACCCGTTTTTTGCCCGAAAACAGCCCTTTTTTACCCTGTTTTTTCCAATGTTCGGAAGAAAAGGCGATAACTTCGGAAAGAATACGCATTTCTTCGGAAGAAATACCATTTTCCTCGGAAGAAATAATAATAACTTCGGAAGAAATGCCTATAAATGGGTAAGGAATGGCGATTTCTTACCAAGAAAAAAGCGATGCCGATAACATGACCGGCACCGCCTCGATTATGAACACAAAATGAAAAAGAATCACATAAAAAGCATAGCGGCTTACACTACGATTGTGATATTCCGGCCGCCTTCCTGTGCGAGCAATTTAAGTTCGCTTGCCGTGAGAATATCATTACGGCACTCCACCGTGAGCATTGTACCTTTACGGGCTGCTTCCCTTGCGAATGTACGCAGTTGATTAAACGAGTACACGTTTGCGCTGATACTGACATTCGCCCCTTGTTCAAGAATTGTGATGATGCTGTTGTAATCCATATTGTTTTATTTTAAGTTGTAATCTAAAGTAGACGGAAATAGACGGCTAAGCCTCACCGTTGTTTTCGGAAAGCTCAAGAAGTTTGTCCTCGATTGTCTTGCGTGTCTCGACGGTGGCATCAATAGTTGTTGATTGCATCTTCGGCACAACGTAACTGGTCAGTTTCTCAATTATCATTAAACGGTCTTTCGGGTCGAGGACGGCCAAGTCTTTAACGAACTGTTCTGAATTATAGTATTCGCTTGTTGTTTCGGCAAGAATATCACGTGCCGTCTTTGTCGTCCTGTTGGGCGTGCCCTTTGTTCTTCCTCCTGTTTTCTTTCCCCTCATACTTCATGCGTAAAAAGTTAAACTGCAAGTGCAAAGATAAGGTTTTAGTTTTGCCAAATAATGATAACTTTTAATAGATATGGGACTTATAGGAAGCGCACTGGGTGCCGCAGGCAGCATATTCGGCGGCATATCCGCATCTAAAGCGATGAAGAAAGCCAAGAAGAATGTGCAGGAACAGATGCAGAAGAATCAGGACTGGTATGACCGGCGCTATAACGAGGATGCCACACAGAGGGCAGACGCGCAGCGCATCCTGACCATGACGGAGGAAAGCATCAAGAACCGCAACAGGCAGGCGGCAGGTACGCAGGCCGTCATGGGCGGAACGGACGAAAGTACGGCAGCAGCCAAAGCCGCCAACAACCAAGCGTTGGCAGACGCAACGGCGCAGATTGCCGTGAACGGAGAGCAGCGCAAAGACCAGATAGAGCAACAGTATCTGCAACGTGATGCAGAGCTGAACGAACAGTTACAGCAGCTCGAATTGGGACGGGCGCAAGCCATATCAGGTGCGGTGCAGGGCGTAACACAGGCCGCATCATCAATACCATTCTAAAATCCATGCAATATGTCTACAACGCTTAACACGATATTGAATACCAAGCCTGCCACTACGCCGCCCGGCAGCGGTCAGCAGGCACAGACACCGCCACAGGCTCCTCCAGTCGAACAGGTGAACGATGATGCCGGTAAGGCGACACCGACGGTAACAGACGTTAAGAACACTCCCATACAGCCGACCGAGCCTAAGAGGATGAGCTATGAGGAAATGTTCAAGATGCTCAATCCCTACCAGCCGCCTACCAAAGAGGAACTGGAGAAAGAGCGCAAGAAGCAAAAGAGAGAGCAGATATTCGCAGCCATCGGCGACGGCATATCTGCCCTCTCCAACCTGTATTTCACCACGCAGTACGCACCGAATATGTATACAGGCGTAAATAATGCCTCAAAGCGGACACGTGAACGCTGGGACAAGCTGACGGCGGAGCGCAATGCGAACATGACGGCATACATCAACGGACTCATGCGTGCCCGGCAAGCCGATGATGCCTACAACGACAATGAGCGTGCATGGGCACGTCAGATAGGACTTGACAAGGTAAAAGCCGAGCGAGACAAGGCAGCGGATGAGCGTGCGGCGGCCAAAGAGCAGCGTGACCAAGAAATGCACGACCTCGACAAGCAGTTGCGTGCCAATCAGATAGACAAGGCTGCTTATGATGCCAAGAAAGCCGAGATAGAGGCCAAGTATGCCCCACAGCTCGAAGAAAGCAAGATTGGACGCAACAAGGCGGCAGCCGGAGCTTCCAATGCGTCTGCAAGCGCATCGAGGGCAAGGGCACGATATTACGACCGTGGCGGCGGTTCAGGAAACAAAGAGGATAAGCAGAAGGCTTACGATTACTGGATGTCCTTGTCGCCCGAGCAGAAGCAACAATACAGAGACTGGAACAACCGTGTTACGAAATACCAGTACAACAGCAAGACGAAGAAACGGGAGCCGGTCAATATGAAAGACGATGACGACTTCATACAAATGGTATGGAAGCAGCGTCAAGGCTATCTTAACAATCCTGAAAACAATACGATGCCGGGTGTAGGCGGTAACACGATGCCCGGAGTTGAATAATGAAAAACAATAGCTATGCCAAAAGATAACGAAAGCACCAAATGGCTGTATGAGCAGCTCAAGAGCAAAGGATATAATGTCGGCAAAGACCAAGCCGAGTTTGACAACCTGATGCGCAACAACAAGGCTTCGCGCGAGTGGGCGTACAAGACCGCCACGTCAGCCGGCCTGAACGTCGGCAAAGACCAGTCTGAATTTGACAACCTTGTCGCACCACGGCAGCAGGCTTCCGCACCAACGCCGGAACCGGCCAACGACACGCAAGAGGGTACGGAAGAAACAGCGTGGAAGCCTACCATGCAGGAAAAGCTGGCGATGAACGCACGCTTGAACGCAATAGGACGCTCGGCGCAGCGTACAATGGACGACTTCAACACACGCATTGACAATCTGAACGAGTACGGAAAGAAGTTAGGCGACGGCCATACGATGAACAGCGGCTACCGGCTCAACCCCGGCAGCAAGAGAATGGAGCGCACCTACCTGACACCGACAGGCGAGCGGACGTTCAACAAGGCTGCGGCGGATGCTGCCAGCCGTGAATACCGTGACGCTGTGGACATGACCGTAGGCGGACAGATACGACGTGCGCAAAACCGCCTTCAGGAACTTAAAGACAAGGCAGCGGCACGGCAGCAGGAGCTTCACGAGAAATGGGAGCAGGATTACAAGAACAATAAAGCCCCTCTTGCGGCTGTACTTGCAAGAGACACTTACGTTCCTTCTATTCAGAGCGACCACACTTTCAGAGCATTGCAGGCAGCCATACATCAGACGGAAGAACAGATAAAGACGCTCAACGAGCAGAAAGACCGTGAGAACGGTGTTGATGTAGGTTTTTGGCGAGGCTTCATGCGCACGGCTGGCGATTTGCGCTCGTGGGACTTCGGCATAAACGACATGCTGGACGCAATGACCATGCTTCACGCACAGGACAAAGACCGTCCGCAGACCGAGCAGGAGAAAGATGCCAATCAGGACATGATGCGTGCCATTCACGAATACCAGCAGACAGAGGCCATGTACGGCGGTAATGCCAGCTTTTGGAACAGAGCCGGCATGATGACCGGCTATATGCCCTCGTTCATGCTTGACTTCGCCCTGACCGGCGGAGGATATGAAGGTATCAACGTGGCTTCGAGAGTGGCAGGCAAGGCAGCTACAAAGGCACTCGGTAAGGAGGCTGTAAAGAACATGGCCGAACAGGGTTTCAAAACCTATATCAAGAACAACGGACTGAAAGGACTGGGACAGGAAGCAGCCAACTGGACCATAAAGGCACTCGGAACTACAACCGATGAATTGCTTATCCGCGCGCCGCTGATGACGAATACCGTACAGGCCGGAGACACAGCGGCTGACATTATCAACAGGAAGCTCGGTGATGTAACCGTAGACGAGAACGGAAACTATGATTTCACCAACGACAAGACTTGGGGCAGTGCCATTTGGCAGGGTGAGGCAAACTCAATCGTAGAGAACTACTCGGAAATGTTCGGCACGCACCTGCCCGAAGTGGCATCGCTGAAGAACTTAGGCAAACTGGCCAACGTAATAGGCGCAAAACGCCTCAGCGGTGTGCTGTCTCGTGCCAATGCCGGTGCGCTGGGAGGCATCACGGACACAACACGCAGGATATTCGGGCAAATGGGTGTCAGCGACTATCTGGGCGAGGTGTCAGAGGAATACTACGGCCAGTTGTGGCGCACCATGCTGAACCTTGATGACGCATACCAGCAGAACGCAGACGGCACACGTACCAATCTATTCGCCACAAAGCAGTTCCATGGCGATATATGGGGCGGCATGGCATTGTCTATGGGACTTATGGGAGCCGGAAAGACTACCATGAGCGCAGCCGGTTATCTCTCGATGAAGCATGATGTGAACAAGGCTGACGCTATGGCGAGCGAGCTGCTTACTCCTGACGTGTGGGAGCCGTTGCGCAGCGTAATCGACATGGCGACAAATGACAATGTGGGTGATGTGGCCGAGAGCATCGTGTCAGACAAGGAGCTTACCAATGAGGAGAAAGCAGCCGTCCTTAACTACATGGAACGCTCGCTGTATCTCCGTGGCGCGAACCTTGCGGAGCTTGTCAAGTCTCGTGGCGGCGAACAGGACGAGAATACCCAGCGTGCCAACGACAGCTACATAGACGGATACAACGCCGCAACCGACGAGGAAAAGCAGAACGCCAAGAATATGTACGACTTGCAGCGTCAGAAGGCTGAACAGATATTGTCTCCCGAAACGCTTGCGGAGATAGACAACGACCCGATGGGCGCATTGCAGCAGCTCGGAGACGACGAGGAAGCCAATCATGCCATTATTGACTACATCAATGCCAAACAGGTGTATGACGGCATGATACAGCGTGTAAGAGACGATATTGACAGCCGTATCGAGCAAAGTAACACGATGATTGACAGCCGTGTGAACCGTGCGACAGGGGCAATTCAAGGCGTGACGATGAAAGTGCAGGATGACGAGGGCAAAGACCGCCGGGCATACGTGCTGGAAGGAAACCTTGTCATGCTTGACGACGGCACAGGCATAGACCATGACAATTCTGATGAGAGTATCGTCATACGTGATGCGGCGACAGGAGCCATTGAAATGGTTTCTCCTGATGCCATATTGAGCATGGAACAGCCGGTAGACCCTGAACTGGAGAAGCAGACAGCGGCGGAAGCCATACGCCAGCAGTTCGCCGGCGAAGCAGCCAACCGCATAGACGGTGTGCTTCCGTTCAATCAGGGAGACACCTATACGCTGACGGACGGGAGCGGACAGCAATCACAAATTCAGATTGTGCTCAATCAAGACGGAATAGTGGATAACGGAGACGGCACGGTGAATGTCAGCTCGGACGGAGGCGTGACGGTCGTCCCGATGAGCAAGGATGACATTCAGCTCATGTCTGATGCCACGAATCGTACCCGTGTACTCCAGTCGGAACAACAGCGTGAGGCGGCACGATTAGAACAGGCGCAGCCTGAATACAGCCTGAACACCGAAGTAACCTTGCGTGATGAGGCCGGCAATGCCGTGCGTGGCAGCATTACAGCCGACATGAACGAGGATGGCCAGTATGAGGTATATACAGAAAGCCCCATTAACGGCAGGAAAGTAAACCTGTTTGCGGCAGACGAGCTTAATGCACTGAATTATGAGCAGCCCGAACAGGCTGACGGTAACAATGACGGGCAGAATATTCCTGAAAATGGCAACATTGGACAGGAGAATATTCCACAAGGGAATGTTGCCGGATATTCTGTCAATGAGGAAGCCGTCAATGGTATTACTTTGGATGACTTTATGAAAACGGACAGCTCATACGTTGAGAGTTATTATGCAGAGCATCCTGAACGTATGGCAACCGAAATACAGGGCAAGGCAGAGGCAACCGCTGATTATCTGAACGGAAATCTGTCAGCACATGATTATCTTGCCGCTCTTGGTTATGTGACAGGCGAAAAATCATGGCTTGATAATAGTGCGACAGAAGAAGAAATCGAGCAAACGGTAAGTGATAGAGTTGCAGCATATATGCCTTTCCTTAATCAGCCGGCAGCAGAAGAAGCCGTACAACCTGCCACTATCGAAACAGCAGCACAACCACAGGAGCAGCCTCAACAGTCAGCCATTGAACGCATCCCGAAAGATGATAAGGGCGAGCCTGTCTATGAACAGGCTGATGCCGATACGGCATGGGATGCCATTGTGGAACAGGCCGAAGGCGACGAGGCGACGGCAAAGGCGGTGGCTGACAGCATGGTGGCAGACAAGGAAGCCGAACTGAAGAAGATAGAGAAAGCGAAGCCGAAAGGCGGAACGACCGTTGCCGAGAAGATTTCGGCTGAACGTGAACGTAAGAACGCCGTAGAACAGGCAAAAGCCACCCTCGCCCATTGGCAGAGGATTGCACAGACCGCTGAACGTAGGCGGCAGGCAGCAATGGCAGAGCAGGCAAATGCGGCAGCGGAAGCCGCACGTTTACGGCGCGAGCAGGAAGAAAAGGAACGTGCCGAGCGTGAGGAAGCCGACCGCATACGGAGAGAAGCATTGAACGGTGTGCCCGACATCATCGACGACAAGCCGCAGGATGCCCGTGCAAGAGGCTACCGCAGGGTAAACGGTGAAAAGGTAGACCGCCAGCAGCCGTTACAGGCAAAGCAAGGTAAGGAAGTGCAGGTGAAGTTCGATGACAAGAACATCCCGGCAGGACGTGTGTCGCTTATAGAGGCGGAGCAGTTGCAGCCCAGCCATGTGAACGGACGGAGAAATCCGTTGCACTTTATTGATGAGGCACAGCCGAAAGAACGCAATGACGAGGCAAGCGTAATGTCTGCCCGGAACATTGCCGCTAACATACGTCCCGAAGAGATAACATCATCCGTAACAGCCTACACCGGCGCACCGACCGTAAACGCACGTGGTGAGGTGATACAGGGCAACAACCGCAGTGCGGCATTAAGGGAAATGTGGGCAGGCCAGCCCGAACAGGCTGCAAAGTACAAGCAATACCTTGCAGACCATGCGGCAGACTTCGGCCTTACTCCTGAAGATGTGGAAGCCATGCAGCACCCTGTACTGGTGAATATGCTTGACGTGGCAGATGATGACGCTATCACGCTTGGCCAGTTCGTGGCACAGGACACCGAAAGCGGCGGTGTGGAACGCATCAAGCCTAAGAATATCGTTCAGAAAATGGGAGGCAACATGCGCAGCTATGCCAACCTGTTGCTCAAATCCACGGATGATGAGATGTCGTTTGCCGAGCTTGTGGACCGTAACGGCATGGACGTCCTGAAATGGATGCAGCAGAAAGGCTACATCACCCCCACGCAGTATAAGAGTGCGTTCGACAGCAAAGGCAATCTGACGGCAGAGGCCAAAAATGACCTGAAAGGCATCATGTACCAAAGCATTTTCCAAAATGGAAATACCCACTTGGAAGAAATGTTCGGTGCTTTGCCGGCGAAGGCACAGAAGGCTATCCTCGCCACGGCATACCGTGATTATGACAGTCCCAATGCGGAGCGTATGAACATGGAGCTGCAAGACTCGATAAGCGCATATTACGCTTTGTCGCAGATGCCCGAATTTGCCAATGCCAAGAACTACAAGGAAGCCCGGATTGCAGCCGAGGCGTGGAAAAGACAGCTTGCACTGGACGATGTTACGGGCGAAAGTTATCTTCCTTCGGAAAGATATAGTAACTTTGCCATATTGCTTGCAACAATGTATAAGGGACAGACGCAGATGTTCATACAAAACACGTTCAAGAACATCTACGACCTTGTGCAGGGGACGCAGGAAGAAACACTGTTTGAAACGCCTGACAACACACCTCGCACGCTTGTCGCTGCTATCAACGAGGCTATAAACAGCGTACGTTCAGAACTTTTAATAAACGAACAATTTACATACGATAATGAACAACGGAGAAGCAATGTACTGGCTGGCAATAGTACAGCAGGCCAACAAGGGGGACAAGGAAGCCCTGGAAGTCTTGAGACAGGAGAACGAGTTGAGAACGGAGACGCAACAGCCGACCGTTCAGGAGGAACTGAAAGCGATAGCGGAGAGGAAGAACTGGCCTCACGGGTTGAGGTGAGTGATGACGACTGGCAAGAAGGTGACGCCGAAAAGCCGACCTACAAACGGAGCATCATTATCGACGGGAAGCATACCGCCACGCAAATAGACCAACCTGACGAGGGAGGGCATTATACAGGCTCCTATTTTGAGTTTGACAACAAGCGTTTCGGTGATATTGCTGAAATCATTGATTACATAGACAATGGCAATACGCTTTCCTCTAAGATTTCAGAGGAAGAAGCAAAGGTAAATGTCAATCCGACTGAAGCTCAAAAGGAAGCCGGTAACTATAAGAAAGGACACGTCCGCATCGGCCAGTTTGATGTGAGCATTGAGCAGCCGAAAGGCAGCGTGCGCAGCGGTGTGGATGCCAGCGGCAACAAATGGGAGACGACCATGCAGAACACCTACGGCTACATACGTGGCACGGAGGGCGTGGACGGCGACCATATAGACGTATTCCTCACGAATGACATCGACGGCTGGAACGGCCGGCGTGTCTACATCGTAGACCAGTACAACGAGGACGGCACATTTGACGAGCATAAAGTAATGCTCGGTTTCAATGATGAAGCCGACGCACAGGACGCTTATTTATCCAACTATGAAAAGGGCTGGGAGAATAAGCGCAAACTTGTCATGACTTCCGTGAACCTGCCCGACTTCGAGAAATGGATAAACAGCAGCCACCGAAAGACAAAACCTTTTGCTGAATATCAGTCTGTAAACGGAGAGCAGAAAACAATCAGTCCGGCAGACAGGGCGACTGAAATAACCAATAGAATGTCGGAACTGAAAAAACAGGCAGATGAGGCACACGGACGTAGCGATATTTTCGAGGAAGCCCGGTTGATAGCGGAGAGTAACGAGCTTTACGCAGAGCTTCGCAGATTGCAGCAATCGTCTAAAACAACAGATGCCATGTCAAAGCCGGCAAATGTTGAGCAAGCACAGAATGAGCTTGAGACAGAACAGCAGCCCGTTCAAACTGACGGCTATACCGTGGAACGTCGCTATCATAAAAAGAACGGCACATACATCAATGCCGTGAAGTTTACAGAGCAAATGCCGCGTGAACGTTTCTTAGAGTTGAAAAAGGGAGTTAAAGACTTTGGCGGCTACTATTCGTCCTTCGGTAAAGGCGGTTTCATCTTCGGCAATGAAGAAGATGCCCACAGGTTTGCCCATGCCGTTTTAGACAAAAGCGGTGAGGAGCTTGAAGATGCAAAGCCTTTATCGCTTGCAGATACACGTAAGGCAAGCGACACAGAACCTAAACAGGTAGACGTTATCGGCCTTATGGAAGAAATCAAGGAAAAAGGCGAAGCCAAATTGAGCGACCACGTAATCAGCCAGCCTCAAAAGCGGCAGGAAGATAAGAATTCTTCTGCAAGCGAAGAAGTTAAAACCGTCAATCCGAGCGGCAACCGCCTCGTAACAGACGAGCGATATGAAGAACTGAAGAAGCGCATGAAAGCAAAACTCGGACAGCTTAATGTCGGTATCGACCCGGAAATAATTGCGATTGGTGCAGAAATGGCTGTCTACCACATTGAGAAAGGCGCACGCAAGTTTGCCGACTACGCAAGAGCCATGATTGCCGACATGGGAGACGTTATCCGTCCTTACCTCAAATCATTCTACAATGCCGTTAGAGATATGCCCGAAGCAATCGACAACGGACTGGTAGACGACATGAGCGCATACGACGAGGTGCGTTCATTTGATGTCGCCAACTTTGACAAGCAGAATGTGGATGCTTTGGCTACCGCTGAATTGGTGGTACAAAAGCAGGAATTACAGGCGCAAGCCGATGACGCGAAAAGAGAACTGACAAACCAACGAAACGAACAAAGGAGAAACGAAGATGAACAGACAACAGCAGATACAGAAGCTATTGCAAGTCAAGCAGAGGCTATTGCAGACGAAGCAGAACGCAATATCGAAAATGCAACAGATGAGCAACAAATAAACGAAGCCGTTGAGACTATCGACAAGCAGATTGAGGAAGTAAACAAACAGCTTGCCCTGCTTGGATATTACGAGGCAGACCCCGTTGAAAAAGACTTCAACGAGGCATACGGCTATATGCGTAATGCGGAGAAGAAAGCCGCCAAGGATGCCAGCAGCCTTGCAAAGCGTTTGGCAAAAGACCTCGGCATTGAAAACGAGCCTATTTCTGACAACAAAGGGAAGCAGCGTAAGGGATATTTCTCATACTCAAATATAGCTCCGGCAGGTGGAGAGATATACATCAATTTACCGCTCGGCAACAACCGTGAACTGGAAATAGTATTGCAGTTAGACCCTGACAAAGGCGACAACCTTCACTATATGGGCGGTTATATGCGCATACAAAACAACCAGCCACAAGCCGGTGAACAGCGTTGGAGCAGCAATGTATGGCTGAACAGAGATGATACATACCAGTCTGTACTGGATAGAGTACGGCAACAAATCAAGTATCATGCTCCCGGTTTTGTCCTTCCTGCACAGAGAGATGCTTCCAGCAAAGACAAAAGCCAGCCTAAAGCGAAGAAAATCAATAAAAAAGAAGTATCTTTGCATATAGAAGGTTCGCTTTTTGATGACCTGTTTAATGGAAACGCCACAGATGTAGAACAAAATAATAGTAACAGAAATGAAAACGAAGTACACCTACAAACTGGCACCGGCACTACCGAGCGAGAAAGAGGACACGAACCTCGACAGGATGAACCGGTGGGAACGGGAGCAGAAGCTCAAGCTGAAAGACCTGACGGACGAGGAGTGGATAGACGTGATACAGCACATTCTCGTTCTGACGAGGAGCGAGGCAGAAGCGTATCTCGAACACCTGAGAGCCAGCAAAGCATAACCGAGCCGAAAAACACCCGGAACAACCATTCGGAGCGTGGCGAGAACCATGCCCCTACTTCTGTTGATGCCCGTATTGATGCCAACATCAAGGCCATAGAGCTGTCTCAACAGCTCATGCAAAGCGGTGAGACCGCCACGCCTGAACAGATGAAAGTATTGCGCAAGTTCAGCGGCTGGGGCGGACTGGGTAAGGCTTTCAGCGACACTTCCACATCACGCAAGCTACAAGATTTACTTGGAGCGGAGGGGTATGAGCAGGCCGTCATGAGTGCCAACAGTGCCTATTATACCCCTGCATACGTGGTGGATACTCTTTGGGACATTGCGGAACAAATGGGTTTCAAGGGCGGCAATATCCTCGAAGGTTCCGCCGGTATAGGCAACATATTAGGGCAAATGCCTGTACGCATCAGCGAGCGGAGCGACATTCAGGCTGTTGAGATTGACGGAACGTCAGGGACAATCCTTTCCCTGCTGTATCCTGACGCAAAGGTAGACATACAAGGATTTGAACAGACACGCATACCGAACGGAAGCGTAGATTTGGCCATCACCAATGTACCATTTGTTACCGGGCTGCGTGTAGACGACACGACAGGAGACAAAGACCTCTCCAAGAAATTCCACAACATACATGATTTCTGTATCGCCAAGAACGTGCGTAAGCTGCGTGAAGGCGGTATAGGTATCTTCATATCTTCAAACGGCACGCTTGACAACAGCAAGAAATTACGGGACTGGATTGTAAATGAAGGAGGTTCGGATTTCGTCGGTGCGTTCCGTATGAACAACAGGACATTCGGAGGAACTCCTGTAACTTCTGATATTATTGTTATCAGGAAAAGAGTAAACGGTCAGAAATCACCTTATGTCATTGACGTAAGCACCGTATCGGGAGAGCGCACGGCTGAATATGATACAGGAGATACACGGAAGGTGAAAGGTCAGGAAGTGCCCGTTGTCAAGCAGCTTGCAATGGACTATAACCGTTACTTCATCGAGCATCCTGAAAACATGGCCGGTGATATGCGTTTCGCATTTGAGGAAGGCGACACATACCGACCGACAAGCAAAGGGCTTTATCCTGCAAAAGGCAAAGACCAAGAAAAGATGCTGGCAGACTTTGTAGACAGTTTCGCCGGCAAAGACTGGTCGAGTGAAGCCGTTACTGACAACACTTCCGACCCACGTAATCCGCGCGGCTACGTCATGGACGCATCGGCAGACGGCAAGAAACTGGGTGAGATGTATGTCAAGGACGATAAACTTGTCATTGCCAGCGCAGGAGGTTATTATCCGTTAAAAGTAAACGCAAACAAGGTCAAAGGTCATACGAAAGTAGAATGTTTCAATGCTTATTCTGCCATTAAAACGGCTCTTGCAGACGTTCTTGAATATCAGACAAACAATGAGAGCGACAAGGGATTGAAGCCTCTGCTTGACAGACTGAACAAGGCATACGACGATTTTGTTGCGACTTACGGCCATTTCAACAAGAACACCGCTATTGCGTTTCTGCGTAACGATGTGGACTACCCTAACGTATTCTCGCTTGAAAAATATGAGGAGATTGCAACTCCGTCCGGCGAGCGGAAACAGAAATTCGGAAAGACGGACGTATTCAGCAAACGTGTCGTAGAGAAGGAAAAAGAACCGACGCCGACAAATGTAAAGGACGGTATCATAGCCAGTATGTTCAAGTTCGGGCGTATCGACGTGCCGTATATCGCCGGACAGCTTGGAGAGGATGTCGAGGACGTGAGACACGACATTATCGAAAACGGATACGGCTTTGAAGACCCTCTGACAAAACAAATGGAGGTATCGTACCAGTATTTGAGCGGTAATGTGCGTGAGAAGCTCCGTCAGGCACAGGAAAACAACGGGAACGGAATTTATGACAACAACATAAAGGCATTGCAGGATGTATTGCCTATGGATATTCCTGCGCATCTGATTGACTTTACGCTCGGTTCATCTTGGGTAGACCCGAAGCTCTATGAAGAATATGTAAAAGAGCGTACAGGAATTGAAGTCAAATTTACGGCTGCCGGCGGAACATGGTTCATGAAAGCACCTGATTACGGTCTGAACGTAGAAAAGAACCGTTCAATGGGTGTGTACAGCGAGCGTTTCAAACGTACAATCATGGGGCATACGCTTATAGAAGCAGCCATACAGAACAAGACTATAACCGTGTCGCAGACATACCGCCGGCATGACGGTACGACCGAAACGGAAGTAGACAAAGATGCCACACAAGCCTGTGCCAACAAGATTGATGAAATACGTCAGGACTTCAAGGAATGGGCAAGACAGAAGATGCAGAATGATGCCGATATGTCGGCACGTATGGAGCGTGTCTACAATGACACCTTCAACAACTATGTTCCTATGAGCATACCTGATGATTTCGTGCCCGAATATTTCGGTGGCGCGTCGCATAAGTTCAAAATGCGTACTCATCAAGGAAAGGCTATTGTGAGAGGCACAATGCAGCCGTTGATGCTCGCCCATGAAGTAGGAACAGGCAAGACCTTTACCCTCATATCCACGGCAATGGAAATGCGCAGGCTCGGAACAGCCCGAAAGCCGATGATAGTCGTGCAAAATGCAACAGTCGGGCAATTCGTCGCAAGTGCAAAAGAACTTTATCCTAACGCTAAAATCCTGACGTTGGAAGAAGCAGACCGCAGTGCGGAAGGGAGAAAGAATTTCTATGCCAAGATACGGTATAACGATTGGGATATGATTGTCGTGCCTCAGTCTACGTTTGACTTTATTCCTGACAGTGAGGAACGGCAAATGTCATTCATCCAAGACAAGATAGAAGAAAAGATGCTTGTTCTTGAGCAGATGAAGGATGCCGACCCGGACGGAAAGAGTATGATAACAAGACAGGCGGAACGTGAAATAGAGGATTTGCAAGACCAGCTCGCAGAGCTTACAGGCGAGACCTCAAAGAAGCGCAGCGCATCCAATCAGAAGAAACGTGCCGTTGCCCTGCAAAATGCAGAGGTTAAAGCCAAGGAAATGCTTGACCGTGCGACCGATGACGTAGAGAACTTTGACGATATGGGTATTGACGCACTTCTGATTGATGAAGCTCACGAGTATAAACATCTCGGTTTCGCCACGGCCATGCAGCGTGGTGTAAAAGGAGTAGACCCGTCATACAGCAAAAAATCGCAGGGCGTATTCCTGAAAGTGCAATCCGTACTGGAAAAGAATAACGGACGCAATGTCATATTTGCCACCGGCACGCCTATCAGCAACACGGCGGCGGAGATTTGGACGTTCATGCGTTACCTGATGCCTGCCGATACGATGAAAGAATACGGCATATATTATTTTGACGATTTTGTACGCAACTTCGGAAATATACAACAGATGCTTGAGTTCTCGACAAACGGCAAGTATAAGGAGAACAACCGTTTTGCCGGATATGTCAATCTGCCCGAACTTGTGCGTATATGGTTAGGTGTGGCCGATATTGTACGGACGAGGGATGCCGGCGGAGTAAATGACAAGATACCCGAAATGGAAGGCGGCAAGGCACAGGACATCTATCTTCCGCAGACAAGAGCGTTGCGCAGTATCATGAACTTTGTCAAGTCAGAGCTTGAGAAGTTTGAAAACATGAGCGGTAAGGAGAAGAAAGCAAACTCCCACATACCGCTTACGATGTTCGGCATAGCGAAAGCAGCAGCCGTTGATGCACGCCTCGTTCAGGCGGATGCGGAAGATGACCCGAAAAGCAAGACCAATGAAGCGGTCCGTCAGACTTTGCGCTCATTGAAAGAGACTGCCGATTACAAAGGAACGGTAGCTATCTTTGCCGACAATTACCAAAACAAGCAGAGCGGATTCAATCTGTACGAAGATATACGGAACAAGCTGATAGCGGCAGGTGTCCCGTCAGAGCAGATTGTCGTAATGAAGTCAGGAATGACGGTAAAGAAGAAGCTCGAAATTTTCGACAAGGTAAACCGTGGCGATGTTCGTGTGATACTCGGTTCAACATTTACGCTCGGAACAGGAGTGAACATACAGGAACGCCTGCATACCCTTATCCACCTTGATGCGCCTAACCGTCCAATGGACTATACCCAGCGTAACGGACGTATATTGCGACAGGGAAATCTGCACAAGGCAATGGGTAAGCCTGTGCGTATTCTCCGTTTTGGAGTTGAGGACAGCCTTGATGTAACGGCCTATCAGAGGTTGAAAACGAAAGGAGCCATTGCCGACAGTATCATGAACGGAAAACAGCTCATCGCCGACAGCATGAGTAACCGTGTCCTTGAGGAAGATGAGGACGTTTTCGGTGATGTCGTTGCACAGTTGTCAGGCAGTGAATATGCCCTGTTGAAAAACAATGCTGAAAAGAATGTCCGTAAATATGAGAGCAGAAAGAAACAATGGGAGGCAGACCAGACCTATATCCATAATGCCAAGCCGAAACTAAAAGCACTCATAGAGCAGTCTGAAACTCGTGCGAAAGAGCAACAGAAGTATTTGGATGCCGTCAAGAAGTCGTTTCCTAACGGTACATTTGAGAGTATAACCATAGGGAAACAGACTTTCAAGTCCGTTGATGCTATGGCCGATTTCATCAAAGGGTATAATAAGACTATTCTTGATGCCTCAAAGAAGATGAAAGAAGGTGGAAACACCGCAGAGGAAACACACAATCTTTCTGTCTCTTTGGGTGATTATACATTCAAGGTAAAAACCGTGTTGAGCCGGGAAACGGCAAGAGGCGGCGGTCAGTTGTTCTCTGAAATACACCGTAACATGACATACTCATGTCCTGAACTCGGACTGACAGATGTCCCCGTACATCAGTCGTTGTTACGCAATGCCATTGATGATATTGTTACGAATGTGATTACAGGAAAAGACTTCGCCGAAAGAGTGGAAGCGGCAGAACGTAGCGCGGAGCATAACCGTTCAGAGCTGGAGCAGCTTCAGTCAAGAGAAAACAAACCATTCGAGTATGAAGATGAGTTGAAGCAGGCACACGAGAAGTTAAAAGAATACTCTGAGCTGATGAAAAAAGAAATGGCAGAAAAAGAAGCAAAGTATGCTGAAATGGATGCCAGCGTAGATGTTGCTGAAAACATCACGAATATAGATGATGACGACGTTCTGTATAGGATAGATAACTTCACTACGAATGAGGAAGAAGCCAATGACCTGTTCCGTGTCGTAGATGATGAAAGCGAAATTGAACGGCTGAACAGTGAGCCAACGATAAAGGTGTATCGTGCCATGTCGTTGGTGGACGGCAAGCTGTATCCTCCCATGTCAAAGAAGATAGGAACCGGGAACAATCGTATCAGTCAGGCACCGTCAGAGTTCGGACAGTGGGAGGTTTCAGACGAGCGTCCGCAGTTGGTTGAAAAAGAAGGCGCACACAAAAACCACATATACATTGTAAAAGACAATGGAAAAGGTCTGTGGGTGGCTTATAACCCTTACTTCCATACTTCACGAAATCCGCTCAACGACCAGTTTGCAGAGGCTTATCAGCGTCCGAACCTTGTAACTGTTGAAGTTGAAGTGCCCGAAAGCGAGCTGACAAGCGGTTATCAGGCCGACGGAGCAAAAGACCCTGTTGGTGAAACAAAATGGAACGCAGGACCGGTGAACAGGCAGTTAAGCGGAGACAAGAAACGAAAAGTTATTCTTTCACGCTGGATGCGTCCTGTCCGTATCGTACCTGATAGCGAGGTGGCAGAACGCATAGCTGAACTTATCGAGGGAGAAAACGTAGCGATACCTGATAATACGGTAACGCCTTCACTTCTTTCAGAGCTTAAAAAACTCGGAGTTAAGATTGTGGACGGTATAAACAAAGGCCGTAAGAAATCCCCGGTTGTGCAACGCAGCGGTGAAGGAACGCTGACCGATGATGAGTTAAGCCTTGCCAATGACCCTGTGGCAAAGCTGACCGGCAAATCAACACGCACGAGCCGCCAGCGCAGGGAATTTGCCGAGCGTGAACGTGAGCGAATGGCAGGACGTGTTCAGGAATTGGCCGAAAAGCTGCATCTTGACAATGTAGACATCGTTACGGACGCAAGCACGCTTAATGGCCGGCGTGCAAGAGCCAAAGGCTTCTATTCACGCAGTACGGGACGTATAACAATCGTGATACCTAACCATTCAAGTATGTTCGACGTTGAACAGACATTGCTTCATGAGGCTGTCGCCCATTACGGTTTACGTCAGTTGTTCGGAGAGCATTTTGATACGTTCTTGCGGAACGTCTACGAAAATGCCGATGTCGAAGTGAGACAGCGTATTACAGAACTTGCCTCACGTAACGGCTGGGATTATCCTACGGCCACTGAAGAATATCTTGCATCGTTGGCGGAGAACACAAACTTTGAGAATATCGGTGCAAGCTGGTGGAACAAAATCAAAGAGCTGTTCCTTAAAATGCTGCATAAGATAGGTTTTGAAAACTTTACAGGAGTTACGTTAAGCGACAACGAGCTGCGCTATATCCTTTGGCGAAGCTATGAGAACCTTGCCGAACCCGGACGTTACCGCAGCATACTGGGTGAAGCCGAGGATGTCGCCATGCAAAACAGCCTAAAAGTAGGTAACTATGCCGTGGCCGACACTGGCAATGCCAATAAAGCGGCTGATGATGCGATGTTCAGGGACGGAGACCCTGAAGTGCATGAACGAGCATTTGCCCGTCGCCGTTATGAGGAACGTGTGAAACGTGGTATGTTCCAAACACAGGAAGCCCTGCAAGACAGTATGTTGGGATTACGTGAAGCAATGGACGCAATACTCAAAGGGGAAGGCAAGAAAAAAGTCTATATTGAGGATGTAGACGGTTTTGAGAACGCATATTTAGGTGAAAACCGCCTTTCGTCAGTGAACAAGGCGGAAGCAGACGCTTTTGCGCATATATTGTTCAAGCCGCTGCTTGATGAGGTGGCAAGACTGGCCCCCGGCGATGATGCCCGTCAGCAACTCACAGACTACATGATGGCCAAACACGGACTGGAGCGTAACAGCGTCATGCGTCAGCGTGAGAAAGACAAGCTCATATCCTCATCTGAAATAGGCAAACAGAAGCCTCAACCGCCAAGTATAGACGATGATGACTACGACTTGAAAATGGATGCTTACACCAAAGCCGTTGAAGATTGGGAGAACCAAGTAGAACTGGAGTTGGGAGATAAGTTTGACGACATAGACAAGCGGGATTTTGCAGGATTGACAGCTTTAACAGGACTTGACAAGGTGTCAGAAGCCGAAGCAGAAGCCAGTCAGATCGTGGACGACTACGAAAACGACCACGATACAAACGAACTGTGGAAGCGAGTAAACGATGTAAGCGGCGCGATACTGTCAAAACTCTATGAAACTGGCATGATGTCTAAAAAGACCTATGACGATGTTAGCTCGATGTATGAGTATTATATTCCATTGCGAGGTTTTGATGAAAAGACGAGCAAGGAGGCATACGCTTATCTTAACAGTAAAGACAGTGCTTTCACCGCTCCGATAAAGACAGCCAAAGGACGAAAATCGAAAGCTGACGACCCATTTGCCTATCTGCAAAATATGGCAGAGAGCGCAATCATGCAAGGCAACCGCAACAAGCTGGTCAAGCAGAAGTTCCTGAACTTCGTGCTGAACCATCCGAGCGACCTCGCCAGCGTAAGCGACCTTTGGCTGGAGTATGACAAAACTCTTAAAGAGTGGAAGCCTGTATTTCCTAACAACATAGAAAGCGACGACACGCCCGAAGAAGTTGAACAGAAGATGCAGGATTTCGAGGATAAGATGAAAGAGCTTGCCGAACAGGAGCCTGACCGATACAAACATGGGAAAGATGCAATCAACATACCGTACCGTGTTGTGGAAAGCAGAGACTTACACCAGCATCAGGTAGTTGTGAAGCGCAACGGACGTGATTATGTAATCACCATAAACGGTAATCCAAGAGCGGCGCAAGCCCTGAACGGACAGACAAATCCCGATAACGATATGTCGGGCGCAATAGGCGCAATACTGAAAGCCGGTGAAAGGATAAACCGTGAATTGAGCGCATTATATACTACACGCAACCCGGACTTCGTTGTCTCCAACTTCATACGAGATATGCTGTACGCCAACAGTATGGTATGGATAAAGGAAAGCCCGAACTACGCTTTACGCTATCATCGTAATTTCGCAAAGGTAAACCCAGTGAGAATGAAGATATTGCTTGCCAAATACAGAAAGGACACGCTCGACATGAATAATGACACGGAACGTATGTTCAAGCAATTCATGATGAACGGCGGAGAGACCGGCTATGCCAATATCCGGGACATTGACAAGCGCAAGAACGATATTCGCCGGGAATTGAGGAAAGCCAACGGCAGACTGCCCATCCGTAAAGCCTGGGATTTGTTGTCAGAAAGGTTTGACGAGTGGAACAGAGCTGTCGAGAACTGCGCCCGTTTTGCTGTGTTCATGACTTCGCGAGAAATGGGCAGGACTATTGACCGGGCTGTTTACGATGCAAAGGACATAAGTGTGAACTTCAACAAGAAAGGCAGCGGCGCAAAGTTCATAGGAGCGACAGGTCAAACGGCATTAGGCAATGCAAGTGCTTTCATGTCCGGTCTCGGTAGAAGCGGCTTCGTCTTTTGGAACGCAGCCATACAAGGAACGACGAATTTCGGCAGACAAATAAAACGGCATCCGACAAAAGCCATGTCAGGACTGGCCGCAATGTTCCTCTTAGGTGCGGTTATAGCTTCGTTAGGATATGGCGATGATGACGATGACGACAAAAACAGTTATTGGAATTTGCCTGAATATGTACGCCGCAGCAATATCCTGTTCCGTACAGGCGACCAGTGGATAAGCATCCCTTTGCCTGTGGAGTACAGAGCCGTGTACGGACTGGGCGAGTTGATGATAAGTACAATGAGCGGAAAGGAACACTTTTCTGACGGAGAGCTGGCTAATGCCATAGCCGGGCAGGTAAGCCAGATTTTGCCCCTTGACATATTGGAAGGTGGCGGAGGCATGAAAGCCTTTATACCGAGTTCAATCAAGCCGTTTGCTGAAGCATACGGTTACAATAAGAGCTGGACGGGATTGCCCATATACAAGGACACACCCTATAATAAAGATATGCCTGAATGGACGAAAGCCTATAAGAGCGCAAACAAGTACCTTGTTGATTTGTCAGAGGTGTTAAATGAAGCGACCGGCGGTGATAAATACACCAAAGGCAAGATAGACATAAATCCTGCCAAAGTGGAATATGTGCTGACCGGTTACTTCGGTGGTGTGGCCAACACAATAGACCGTCTTACGAAAATGGGAGAAACCTTTATCGGACAAAGGGAGTATGACCCGAAGAGCTTTCTGATACTGAACCGTGTCATAAAGAACGGCGATGAGCGGACGGAGTATAAGGCTGTCAATAATGAGTATTTCCGTCTGAAAGAGGAGCATGACAAGTTCAAGACACGCCTACGACATTACGAGAGCGACACCAATAATGGCATCTTTGATTATGCAGAAAAGATAGATTTCTTATACAACTCACCTGAATATGAAAGGTACGAGATATTTGAAAATTATCGTCCCAGCATTGATGAGATGTATGACATCCTGAAAGAGATAACGGATGATGACGAGCGTAAAAGTGTTGAGGCTGATTTGAATGAACTCAAGAAAATGATGATTTCAGACATGAATGAAACTCGCAATCGTAAATAGTTAAACAAGAAAAGATGCTTGAAGTGCTTATTTTTGCATAAAGCGAACACAAGCTACACTCGGGAAAATAGAAAGCAAGCTTTCTTTCCTCTCGTTTGCACTGTGTTTGCCAAGGTACAACAAGCATCTTTTTTTATGACTACACTATCAAAGAATAAAGCAAAGCTGTTTCCGATGAGCCGCATCACACCAAAGCACGGCGATGCGGAGATAGATACCGTAGCCTTTTCGGAAAAACATTTTGGCGACCGCCGGGCATTTGACGTGCTTATGGAGGCACAGCATTACTGGAACCAAATGGACGATTTCCGTAAAGACAGGGAGCGAAACAAGCGATACACCTACGGCTATCAGTGGGACGACATCATCTGCGTAGACGGCAAGAACATGACAGAAGCTGACTATATCAAAAAACAGGGCAGTGTACCGTTAAAGAACAATCTCATCCGCCGCCTTGTACGCAATGTGCTTGGTGTGTACCGCAGTCAGATGAAAGAGCCTACCTGTACCGCACGGGACCGTGACGAACAGAAACTCGGTGAGACGATGAGTACCATATTGCAGTGCAACATGCAGCTGAACCGCATGAGTGAAGTCAATGCACGCTCAATGGAAGAATTTTTGATTTCAGGCTTCATCGTACACCGCAAAAGCTATGGCTGGAGGAACGGTAAGGAAGATTGTTGGACAGACTACGTGCAGCCAAACAATTTCTTCATCGACAACAATATGAGGGATTTCAGAGGCTGGGATGTAACCTGCCTCGGTGAAGTACATGATGTCAGCTTCGGACAGTTGTGCGAGCAATTTGCGCACACGCCGGCAGAGTACAAACGACTGAAAGAGATTTATCAATGGGCATCACGCAGAGAATATATTGCCAGTTATGCCGAGCGTTTCGGTTACAGCCGCTTGGAGAACTACGATTTCCTGCTCACCAACGAGCCGGGACGCTGCCGTGTCATCGAAGTGTGGCGCAAGGAACAGAAACCACGTTACCGTTGCCATGACTACCAAAACGGAGACATTTTCAAGATTGACATTGAAGATTACGACACGCAGGTAGAAGCGGTGAACCGTGAGCGTATGCAAATGGGCAAGGAAGCAGGTATGCCCGAAAGTGAAATACCGCTGATAAAAGCCACTTGGTTTGTGGATGATTACTGGTACTTCTATTATCTCTCACCATTCGGAGACATCCTGAAGGAAGGCGAGACACCGTTTGAACATGGCAGCCATCCGTATGTGTTTAAGGCCTATCCTTTCATTGACGGTGAGATACACTCATTTGTGGCAGATGTAATCGACCAGCAGCGATACACGAACCGACTGATTACGCTTTACGACTGGATTATGCGTGCCTCTGCAAAAGGCGTGCTGCTGATGCCCGAAGATTGTCTGCCCGACGGCGTGAGCATGGAAGATATTGCCGAAAGCTGGGCAGAGTTCAACGGTGTCATTATCTACAAGCCTTCGGCCAGCAGGCAGATACCGACACAGGTAGCCAACAATTCAACGAATATCGGAATTACCGAGCTGTTGAACCTGCAACTTAAATTCTTCGAGGACATAAGCGGTGTGAACGGTGCATTGCAAGGTAAGCCCGGCTTTTCAGGTCAGAGTGCGGCAATGTATAACCAACAGGTTCAGAACTCCACGATGTCGTTGCTTGATATGCTGGAAAGTTACAGCGGCTTCATTATAGACGGAGCATATAAGGATGTCAAGAACATGCAGCAGTTCTATGACACCAAGCGTGTGTTCAACATTGCCGGCAAGAGCGGCGCACAGATAGAATACGATCCGAAGAAGATACGTGATGTAGAATTTGACCTGTCCATCACAGAAAGCACCTCTACCCCGGCATACAGACAGCTTGCCAATGACATACTCATGCAGTTATGGCAGGCACAGGCAATCAGCGTAGAGCAGTTGCTGGAACACGGAGACTTCCCGTTTGCTGATGAGCTTCTGCAAAGCATCAAGGCACAGAAAGAACAGATACAGCAAGGCGGTGTTCCTGAAGGTGTATCACCTCAAATCATGCAACAGGCACAGCAGGGCGCAAATATGAAGGCCGTAAATATGCTACATAACGCAATAGCAGCGTAAAACAAAACAATATATATCATGGAGAAAAAGACTATTTGCATTGACTTTGACGGAGTAATCCACGATTACGGCAAAGGCTATCAAGGTGAGGACAAATTCGGCGCAATGATAGCAGGAGCGGACACAGGTACATCCGTCTTGAAACAGAAAGGTTGGACTGTTATCATCTTCACCACCCGGAAGAAGTCTGACAAGTTGGAAAACTGGCTGAAAGAGCATAATATCGCCTACGATTACATCAATGAGAACCCCAGTCAGCCCGAAGGCACGAGCGGTAAAATCATAGCAGACGTGTATCTTGATGACAGAGGCGTATGTTTCAGGGGGACTTGGGACAGGTGGTTACTTGAAGAAATCGTAGACTTTGAGCCGTGGCAAATCAGGAAAAAACGAGAAATGGAACAGTTGGCAGACTTCAAAGACACTGGAGATAGCATTTGGGAGCGAGGCAACGAAAAAAGAATAAAAGCCTGCAACCCATAAAAAATAAGGAGGGCGGCAAGAAAACCGCCCTCCTTTCATTTGTTGTCAGATGATGTCTGTTCTTTTGATGCCTGTTTCTGTTCTTCTTTTGAAGCCAAAATCCTACCGATAGACCCTCGCACATTATCCAGCGCAATGGGATTGCCGGTCAATGTCTGTATGCCTTCCAAGTTCTGTTTACTTTTCACTGTGTAGCCCATCGTTTTTCTTCTTTTTGTTTTTCTTGACAGCATCCTCATACCACGAAAAATACTGCTCACGTTTCAGTTTCTCAATTTCATGAGAAATGGCTGATGAGCCGTCGCGGTAAGCCGTGAAATAAAAACACTCACGTTCAAGGTCACGGACAAAGGCATTCCGGGTGATGTAGCCTTTCTGTTTGAGCTTACGGAAATTGTAGCGGTCCATGATTACAAGATGCCCTTTCGAGCCGACAGAAGGCATAACGTAGTAACGCTCGCCGGTTTCCTGATGTGCCTGTTCTGCTTTCTTCACTGCCTTGTCCAATCGAAGGCTTGCTTTGAGTTTTTGAAATACATTCATAATCTATACGTTTTAAGTTATTAAATAGTTGCGGCTGAAATAACCCTTTTCCTTTTCGGTTTATAACGGTCTTTACGTTTGATAAACTTAGGCAGCGGCATTTCAAAGAAACAGATGTGCAGCCCGATAGCACGTGTCATGAGCAAGTCGTCGTGCTTGCCGATAACAGCTCCATACGCTCCGTTCTGTTTCTTCTCATACGTCAGATACTCGTCGAGACAACGGCGGTCTCTCTCGATATACATATTCTCACGTACAACCTTCACAAGCGTGGATATGACCATAGGCTTTGTAGCCACATTTGTGTGGAAGCCATATTTTATTGGCAGTCCCTGCAAGATGTCATCTTCAGACTGTTTCCTTGCATACAGGTTAGGATAAATGCCGCTTATCTGATTCAGTATAAATTGAGACTGGTCGCCTTCCACGTCCCTTTCCTTATCGTGTGTCTCCAGCGTGTTGCTTTCAATCACGAGTTTGGAATTGTCGTAGAAAGCCGCAATCTGCGCCGCTTTCCATGCCAGCAGGTCAATGTCGCAATGGCCGTACCATTGAGCCACAACCACCGGTTTGCCGCCGTCGGCCATAAACAGCCGGTCAAAAACAACGATTACAGACCAGTCTGCCTTTGCAGAACGTCCGCCCACATCGACAACGGTAAGATAACGGTCAGTAACTTTCTCGTCCTCGTCTATTTCAGGTAAATCCCATATCCATAACAGCCCCTGCCTGTCTTCGGAGAAGCGCAGGTTCTTGAGCGCGTTCTTGCCTTCGTCAGCATCCGCATACACCTCGCCGATATACCTCGGCTCCTTGCAGTACCTGTCAAACGCATCAACCTTGTATTTGTCGAATACCATTGTGCCGGAATGGACAAATGCCTCGATGTCGTCAGACGGATATTCCGATGCCATGGAAGCGTGTTCGTTGTACTTAGCACGTTCCAATATGTACCAGTGTATAGCTTCAAGCGTAGCCCCCTTATTCCACAGCCACCACAGATATTTGCCGCTTTCCTCACGTGATGATTTAACATTGTCGTTGTTCCTGTTGTCATACAGGTTTGCGGCGAAAGCATACACATCATCAACCGGCAGAGAATATTTCTCAATGTCGAACCAAGAAACGAACATTGCTTCAAACTGTGAGTCGCCCTTCTTTGCCGAATCATACTCACGCTGGAAGAAATTACCGGTGCCGTTGGCCGTACTCTCATAGACAATCATTGTGTAAGGACGGTACAATACACCTGAACAGGCAGAGCGTACAATATCCTCCGGCTTTTTGCCCTCGGTAGCTTTCCACAATCCCACCTCGGAAAGATGCACAAGGCTATAATCACCGCCACGGCAACCGTCAGGACGTTCAGCCGTACCGATTTTGATTTTACAGTTGCGTTGCGGCACACGGAAGATGCTGCCCGACTTACCGACCCCGACAAACTTAGGTTCATTGTCAGAATATGCCTCACCCAGCTTGTGCAGCATTTCGACCGGATAAGCCTTAATCATACGGTCGAACATATCCTTGATTTCGTCAGAGCCTGAACCCTGATGTGCAATGATAAGTGAGTTAAGACCTACACGGTGGATCAGCTGCAACCATGCCATATAGAGCTGCGATGTCGTAGAGCCGCCCCATTGTCTTGCCTTGAGCAGGATGATGCGTATCGGCTTGTCTGCCTTTCGGAGACTTTCGAGCCTTTCGACAAAACGGCGTTGCGGACGTGTGAGACGGAAAAGCACATCTACGCCACCATCCTTATTCTTGATGTAAACCAGTGTCGCCGCAAAAAAAGCGAAGTCATAGCGGAAGCGCAGACGGACAAACTGCTCAATGACTTTCAGTCTGTCCTCATCGGAATACTCCACGCCTAAGTTTTCTTCAAGAAAGGCACGTATAGAACCACATTCCACAAGCTGGCGGACAAGCGGAACACGCATCATCTCCACCGGAAGCCATTGCGTCTGTATCGGGAAATCGTCAATGACGACCTTCACGCGCTCGCCTACAGAGCCATATCCGCTTATAGGGTCAAACTTGGCGTAAATCTCCTCATTACGGCGTCTGTTCTCTGCAATTATTTCCTGTATTGCCTGTTCTCTTGTCATACCCACCTCACTTCTTCCGATTAAAAGGACAGTTCAACAAAGCCCAGACAAGACCGGCAACATAGCAATACAGATGCAGCCAGGCATTCGTGTTAGGAAATAAGAACCCGATGCCTATATAGAAGCACATCCACAACTGATAGTAACGCTTACGCACCACCTCGCACGAGATAGAGCCGAAAAGCACATAGACAACCCCCGACAATCCGACCGTAGGAGTTTCGAGAGAAAGGAATGTGCCCAGTGTATCGACAGGCATTGACACAGCAACTATATAGGCTGCGAGCAACCGCCAAAAAGAAATGTCATACGTGAACACCAGTGCCAGCAGACACCACGCATTAAGTATGGCATGGAATACGTTTGCATGGAAAAAAGGATAAAGGAACCTGCCCGGCAAAGGACAATGGGCGTAGATGCCGACTGATGACCAGTCGGCTATATGGAAGAGCGACAATACCGTCACAAACAGCGCAATCACAACAACCGCAATCTTTTCAACTTTTCTTGTACCCATTTCTTCCGAGCTTTACACACCATAATCTTAGCACTCCCCGGAGTAAGGTAGAATTTAGGTGCAGGTTGTGCTACCACGACACTGCAACAAGTCCTGACCGTAAGTTCAGGCCGTTTCTTTTTCAATGCCAGCACACGCCTGAATATCTCCTCGAACATCTCACGTTTGAGCGGTCTCATCCCTTTCAGCGGCACTCCACGCATCATGGCGTAGATTACTTGTGTTGCCCTGATGTCGCTTACCCAAAAACGGCGTGATTTCATATTGACGATTTTAGCGTAGACATCCGGCATACGGATATACTCGCATGATGATATATACTCATCATACGCACGCATAAGGTCCCGCATCCGCTCGTCCGCATATTCCATCACTGCTCCGTTGTGCTTCATAATTAGTTTATCTATGTTCCAAATTTAGCGATTGGAGCGTAAAAACTTATACCTCGCCGACGGCTTTGTTCCTATAAATTTGCAATGTGACAGACAGTAAAACAATTAAAATCCAACAATATGCCTGATAAGACAACAGTTAAGAGCAACCGCGAGAAATATGCGGAACGGCTGAAGGCGAAATATCCCGACCGAAATTTTGCCGACGATGAAGCGTTGTGGGGTCAAGTTAATGAAGATTACGACGGTTACGACAAGGAACTTGCCGGATATAAGGAACGTGAAGAAGCCCTGTCCAACCTGTTCACGAGCGACCCACGTAGTGCCTCGTTCCTGACGAACTGGCGCAAGGGAGGCAACCCAGCCGTTGAACTTGTGCGTATGTACGGCGATGATTTCATCGAAGAAATGAAAGACCCGGAAAAGCAAGAGGAGTTTGCGGCAGCCAGCAAGGAGTTTGCAGAGCGTGTGGCAAAAGAACGGGATTTTGACGAGCAGTATCAAAAGAACATAGCAGAGACCCTGAACACGCTGGAACAAATGCAGCAGAAAGCAGGTTACAGCGATGATGAGATTGACAAGGCTATGGAGTTCCTTGTCGGCATCATGAAGGATGCAATCGTGGGGAAATTCACAGCCGAGAGTATCGAAATGGCGATGCGTGCCATAAACCACGATGACGATGTGGCCGTAGCCGCACGAGAGGGAGAAGTGAAAGGCCGTAATGCCCGTATAGAAGAAAAGCTGCGCCGAAAAGGGAAGGGAGACGGGACTGCCAATCTTGACGGAAAGAACGGAGGAGGTGGCAAGGCAAGAGAAATGCCCGACTTAGGCGTACTCAACCGTTACGATGACGGCGGTCAGACGATATGGGAGCGAGGCGGCGAGAAACGGAGGCCGGCAAGATAACGAAAGCAACAGTAACAAATCAGTTTAATAATTAAAAAGCACAGAGAAATGAAAACATTGAAAAAAAGTACAAGTTTTCTGTATCGCATTATGCTGACATTGTTGGCATTTGTGATTGGTGCGTCGAGCGGTGTGATGATGGCAGATGCCTCCAACCTGCCCGATGCAGGTAAGACAACATCAGGCGCAGACGGAGATGGAGGAAGCGACCCCACTGGCGGTATTGCGACCGAGACGCAGGGTAGGAATGATGGTGATCCAAATTTCTACATGGCGGATGTAGACAAGCGCATTGTGAAAATCCGCCCTATGGCAAGTCCTATCGACCAGATAAGCCGATATGCGAAATCAACCAGCTGCGACAGCTTCGAGGTAAAGTATTACAGCGTAGGCACAAGAGAAATAAAGTGCATGACTACGGAACAGGTAACTGCCATGTCAAGCGGAGCAAGCACCAAACTCCCCGTAAGCGACCCGAATATGTTTACGCTGGACGATACTATCCGCGTAGTAGGTGTCAAGGGAGTTACCAATCCTGAGACTGGCAAAGCATACGATGAAGATGACAATGTACCTGACCTTGTGCTGTGTGTATGCGGTAAAGATACCACAACAAACATGCCGACTGTGTATGCGGTGAACGGAGCTATGGACTCGTCAAGCAAACAGCCAATATGGGTACCAGAGATTGCTAAAGACACCATGCTGGTGCGCATGGGTAAAGCCTGTGGTGAATTGGATGTTCAGACAGGACGTTTCAATAATATTCCTATGCCTGAGACCCAGTATTGTCAGAACTTCATGATACAAGTTGAGCAGTCTACATTTGACAAGATTGCCAAGAAAGAAGTAAATTGGAGCTTCTCTGATATTGAGGAAGACGGTATCTACGATATGCGTCTTGCAATGGAGAACACCTATTTGTTCGGTGTTAAGAATGTTATCAAGCATGTAACCAAAGACGGCATGATGACATGGTTCACCGGAGGTATATGGTGGATGGCCGGAAAAGATATAGAGGTAGGTGAATGGAATGCTGAAGAAAATTGCGCCGAGATAACGGACAAAAACCTCGTAGATATAACAAAAGACTTGTTTGTCGGCACTGGTATCGGCAACAAGCGTAAGATTCTTTTCTGCGGTTCAGACATGCTGGCAGCCTTCTCTAAGATAAAGAGTGAGAAATTCCGCCTGAAAGATACCGTAGAAGTATGGAATTTGAAGTTCAAATCATGGGATACAGACTTCGGAGAGGTGCTTACTATTCACCACGAGCTATTTGACATTAATGGTATGAGCGATTGTGGCTTTGCAATGGATCCAGAATATCTGTCTAAGAAAACCCATGTGAGTTGGGCACGCAATGTGCTTGACCTGCAGAAAGCCGGCATCCGTCGTACTGATGCTGTAGTAATTCAGGAAGTAAGCTGTCTGTATCTGCGTTATGCAAAGGCTCATGCACGAATGAGACTTGCCAAAGCCCCGGCATCAGACGGTGGTTCTTCTGATACAGGATTAGGAGCATAAAGAATAAACACGGTATGTTCGGGGAGAAGAACCTCCCTGAACATACTAACTTTCAAGAGCAAGAGGATATGATAAAGAAATACAAATCAAGAAGTGCAATCAGCATCAATGTAGTGCTTGACAGCAAAAAGAGTATGCACATTGCGTTCACCGCCCAGTCGGACGGCGGAAGCGTGTATATCACCGACAATAAGAACGTACAAAATGCGCTGGAGCGGCACTATAAGTATGGCACACTGTTCAAACTTGCAGGTGTTGAGGATGAGGCATCAAAAGAGAGCCAATCAAAAGAGACGCAAGACACTGAACAAGAGGAAAAGAACAAGAAACGCACGGTAAAGGTGAGCGACATTGCAGCAGCAAAGGATTTCCTTGCAGACACATTCGGTATCAGCCGTACATCCTTGCGTTCAGAGAAAGCCATACGTGAAGCTGCCGAGCAGCATAACATCGAATTTGAAGGACTGGAGTAACAGATGATAGTACAAGCAGAAGATATGGCAAAGGCCGTCCGTGTGGCGGTAGACATGAACCACAGCAGCACTCCACTGTTGGTTGATGACGACATCGACACTGAAAGTTTTGATGAAATCATCTATGCCAAGCTCGTGGATGCGGTGCGTGTTGTGGAACAGGAAGCCCCTTTGCACCTGCTTGAACAAGGTCATCAGTTCGGCGGCGACAATGTGAACTGGACAGAAAACGGCAAAGGCTGGATAATCCTGCCTGACGATTTCATGCGTCTTGTCGTTTTCAAAATGAGCGACTGGAAGCTGTCTGTTTCGGATGCAATAAGTCAGGACGACCCATTGTATCTGCGTCAGTTTTCGAGGTGGAAAGGCATTAGCGGAAACCCTGAAAAGCCGGTTGTTGCGATAGTGAACCGTGCGGAAGGAACCGTACTTGAGTTCTTCTCCTGCAACGACAACACAGCAACCATAGAGCAGGCCGTGTATGTTCCATATCCGAAAATAGATATTGACGGAGGAATAGACGTAAGCGAGAAATGCTACCGTGCAGCCATATACCGTGCAGCCTCTTTTGCCTTAGCAAGCATAGGAGACCAGTTATCGACGACAATGCTTGAACTTAGTAAATCGTTATTGATATGAGCCTAAACAACCAATCCATACAAGGAAACTTATCAGTAAGCAGGGACATCACGACCGGCGGACACCTGACGGCACGAGGAAACTCTGTTTTCGACCACAATGTCATTATAAAAGGCTGGCTGGATGCTAAGAACATCAAAGGACCGTGCAAAGGATTATTTGCTTCTGTAGAAAAATTAGAAGAAGCTTATCCCAAAGCCATGCCCGGCTGGTATGCCTTAGTCGGCGACACGCTTCCGGCTGACGTTTACCGTGCTGAAGGTGGAGAATGGGTAGGCACTGGAGAAAAAGGCGGCGAGGTAAACCTTTATCTCGACCAACTTGAAGAAGATGTAGCCAATCTTGATGATGAGGTAAAGGATATTCAAGAGCTGATTGGTAACGGTCTGCTTGTAGCCGAAAGCGTGAAGTTCAATGCAACCGCAACTGCCGTAACAATGGTTTATAAATTGCGGAAGTCAGACGGCACAGAAAAGGAATATACCGTTACCGTACCTATTGTAACGTCAGAGAAAGCCGGCATGATGAGCGCAGCCGATAAAAAAGCATTGACAAAAGCCGGAACGGACATTACCAATCTAAACACCTCTTTGCAGGAGGAAGTGAAAGCAAGGACTGATGCAGACACAAAACATACATCCGATATAACAGCGTTGCAAGCAGCGGTATGGCCTGTAACCGTAACTCTTAATGCGTCGCCAAGTATTGTTGAAGTCGGAGTAAGCACAAAAGTCAGCCTTACGTGGAATGTTATGCGTAAGGGACTTGAAGTTTTTGACGAGAGCGAAATGACACTGAACGGCGAAGAGACATTTGCCACGGCTAAAGACGTTACAGTCAATGAAAGCTCGCCAAAGACGATAGACTACACGCTGAAAGCTGTATATGAAGGCGTAACAGGCAGCGCAACAAAACAGGTAAACGTGGTATATCCCTCGTATTTCGGCAGCGTGGCATCAGACTGGGCACCGACGGAAGAAAGCATTAAGGCACTCACCAAAACATTGCAGGTGTCGAGAGCGTACACACATTCAGGTATCAGCACGAGCAACGGTAAGATAGCGTACTGCTATCCTGCGTCATACGGTAAGCTGACCAGCATCAAGGACGGCAACGGATATGAGGTGATTGACAGCTACACGGTTCAGACCGTCAATGTTGGAGGCGTAAGCTATAATTGCTATTTATTGACAACCCCGGTAACATCGTCAGGAGTTACCCAAATATACAAGTAAGACATGGCAACAGGCGGAATACAGCTTATAGACACTTTCCGTTATTCGGGAAAGAAGTTCTTGGACTTGCGGCAGGCGTGTGCGACACTTGCCGAATTGAAATCTACACCTGAGAACAGCATACCTGACGGCTTTACGAAATATTGCGAGGAGGACAGATGCTGGTATGAATATCACAGCCAAAATGAAGAGTGGGAAGATACAGGCCGCTGGCGCAAGACTACCCCAATCAGTGAAAGCCTTTCTTTGGAATACATATTTGCCATTGTTGATATAAACGACAATCTTCTTTTCGGCATACGTTATGACGGTGAAGTCGTTTATAACAAAGGCATGAGTGATGAGGTGCGTGCAAGATTTGAAGAACTGGAAGGCATCAAGCCCATGCACGATGACACCTACATTTACGCCATTATGGATGCGAATAGCAACCTCCTTTTCGGCATTACAAAAGAAGGAGAAGTCGTATTTGGCAAAGGCATACCTGATGAGGTAAAGGAACAGTTTGAAAAAATAGAAAAACGCCTGAATGAGCTGAAAGGCTTTCAGTTCATGAGAGACGAAAACTATGTCTTTGCGATGACCGACACCCGTGATAACCTGCTGTTCGGCATAACACACGCCGGAGAAGTCGTATTCGACAAAGGCATACCGGGAGAAGTCAGAAAGCGTTTTGAGGAGCTGAAAGGCTATCAGGTCATGCGTGATGAGAATTATATCTACGCCATAACTGACAGCTTTGACCGTCTGCTGTTCGGAATAAAGCATAATGGCGAGGTTGTAATACCTAAAGGAATTGTAGCGGTAGTATCATGGGAGACATACCAGCGTGTTGAACACACTCCCGGAACTCTTTACGTCATTGAGGGCAAAGGCGGCCGCATAGAGGGAGCGTTCATAAACGAGCGTCCTTTGTCGGCAGGCGAAGAATATGCTTTTATGTGTAATGAGAACATATTGATATATCACGGTCGTATGACTGTCTTGCCTAAGATATGGATAGACCATGAGGAAATGCAGCTTAAAGTTGAATATCCTTCAGGATACAGCGGTCCTGTTTTCATTGCGGAGGACGGCATGTTGTTTTTAATTTAAGTTTAACGAAAATCAACAATAACAATGAGCAAATCATTAGGAACAATCGGTTTTAGAAAACGCGGGGCGTGGGCACCGAACACCCCGTATCGGGCTGATGACGCAGTAAACTATGGCCGTTCCATGCTTTACTGCAAGGCAGACCATACAAGCGGCGATGAGTTCGAGCCTGAAAAGTGGGGATTTATAGCAGACGCAACAGGTGTTGAAGAAATTGCGCAACGTGCGGAGGCGGCAGCCGTTCTCGCTGAAACAAACGGTGCGGCAGCCGAAGTGCAAGCCGAAGCTGCCAAAGCGGCGGCGGAAGATGCGACCCAACAGGCGGAGGCAGCGAAAGAAGCGACAGGCATCTTCACAGAGAATTTCAAGATTACAAATACAGACGATTTCATTTACGCACTTGTAGATAATCTTGGCAACCTGCTGTGGGGCATCCGTAATGACGGAACAGTATATCAGCCGAGAGGCATGGCCGAGGAGACACGCAAAAGACTTGAAGAGCTTGGCGGTCTGCAAGTAATAGAAAACGAGAATTACATCTTTGCCATTACAGACAAAGACGACACCCTGCTGCTCGGCATAGACTACAAGGGATGTGTGGTCGTGAATGAAATCAGTATTGACAACAAAGTCAAAGGCTTACTGAATATTGAAAAGATAGAGAACGGTGAGTTTGTCTATTGCGTCATGGACAGTGCCGACAACCTGCTGTTCGGAGTAAAGCGTGACGGTACATTCTTCGCATCGAAATTTGCGCTTCCTGATGACATAATGGAACAGTTGAAGAAAGCATTATCCACAGGAGTTGAAACGGACGAAAAAGACCAAGAGTTTATTTACAAGATTATAGACAAAGACGGTCTTATCGTGTTTGCAGTGAACTGGGACGGCACGTGCTACATACCTAAAGGCATCCCCGAAGAACAGAAAGAGGAGAACAAGCGTGTGGAACGCAGACTTTCAGATATAGAGAAATCTCTCGCCAATTTCACTGGAGGCACAGGCGACTGGAGTGATGTTGCCTATATGCAGATACCCATTCCACGTTGTGCCATGCTTGACATCCATTCAGACAGGATGCCGACTGCAAAGAGCGGACTTGGAACCCCCGGAGTTACTTGCGACATACCTTGCCAGGTAGAGTTTTGGGATATGCAAGGAAACTATTTCAAGAAATGGGTACTCCTGTCGGCACAAGGAAACAGCAGCATGAGTTTCACGAAAAAGAACCTTGCGCTGGATTTCTTCATGAGTTACGATGATGCCATGAACGACGGAGACACCTTTGAAATGAAATTCGGCGACTGGGTGCCGCAAGACAGTTTCCACCTGAAGGCTTATTACACGGACACGTTCAGAGGCGTGGGAGCTTGCAGTTACCTTCTGTATGAGGAAATGGTCAGGGCACGCAACATCAAGGACGACCGTCCGTATAAATCGGCTTTCACCGGCGACTACACCACAAGCGAGCAAGGCATAGACAGCGTAGAAGACCTTGACAAGAACTTCGACACCGGTGCAAAATGCTTCCCGATGCCATTCCCGGTTATTGTCTACCAAAACGGAGAGTTCTACGGCATTTATTCATGGCAGTTAAAGAAGCACCGCGACAATATGTGGCAGAGCAAGAAAAAGGCAAAACACATACATTTGGACGGAACGCTCGGTGCAGACAGTATTTTCGGAGGCAACATCAAATGGGAGCAATTTGAAGTGCGCAATCCGAAAGACCTGATAACCATCGACGGTGAGGACTATGACGGCGACCATCCTACCGAGATAACCGGCGACAGTGAGGTGGACGAAAAGACGGCGGAGGTAAAAGGCTACATCACAGACCTTAGCGGACGCATGGCCGAACTGAAAGCCGCAGAGACAGCCAAGGGAGTATCGACTATTCAAAGCAACCTCGATACGATCACCACAAACAACACCCATACATCTTCAACCGGGCTGAACGCATTGCGCAGCGTGGCATTTATCGGCAGCGACGAATGGCTTGTATATCTCACGAAAGACAATACAGACACGAATGACGCTACTTTGATGAGCTATTACGCAACACGTTTGAGTACGGCCAACGGTGTGGCTGCCTTTGCTTCCAAATATCCCGATATGAGTGTTCCAAGCTATACGGCGAAAGTATGGGAGGACAGTTCGCTTGTAGACGCAGAAGTATGGGAGAACCTGCTGACACAGGCAGGACTGGATGGATATACGCTCAACTTTAACGGAGAGACCGGCAAGGTTTATCCCAAGGGTACTGAAATATCACTCGCCTCGCCGAATGACACCTATCCGTACCTTAAAATCATAAAGGCGCACGACCTGATAGCCGCCATGCAGGAGTATGTGGACACGTCCAACAATGAAATGCGTGAGCTTATAAGCAAATACTTCAAAGTATCGTTCATGGTCGATTATATCCTTGAGACCAACCTTGTAAGTGACGGAGACGGATATAACAAGAACTGGCAGTGGACTACATGGGACGGCGTGCAGTGGGTGGCAAATCCATACGACCATGACGGCATATTCGGAGCATACCATATAGGAAACTTCGTGAGCGCTCCATCCAGTAGCTGGTTAGGAAATTCAACCACTATCCCGTCAGGCTGGATTATCAAATATTTCCTGCCTGAACTGAAACAGCGTTATGCGGAGTTGCGGGACAAGGGCATCTTTGAGGCCGGCCATATCGCAGGCATCGTAAAAGACTGGTGCGACCGTATCGGATATACCAACTTTGAGAAAGAATATGAACGCTGGCCTGAATCACCCTGCAACCGTCCGAGCAACATCAACGCTGACAACTGGACGAGAAGCACGAGCTATATGTCCACGGCTTGGGCGGAGGGCACGTCATATTCAAAAGGTGCTACTGTCAAGCAGGGCAGCAAGATATACAAAAGTCTGGTGGCAGGCAATGTCGGCAACGACCCGTCAGCCGATGACGGAACGAACTGGGAGGACGTAACGTATGATGAGACCAAGGAATACAAGACGAATGACGTCTGCTATTACGGGAAAACGACGTTCTACGGCTTCAAGTGCATAGCCGACTGTAAGGGAGTTCCGCCGATAAGCGAGTTTTACAGCCTGTATCCATACGAGCTTGGGCACTACGACAGTGTCTATCGTCTACTTAACTGGACAGAAAAGCGCATTGAGTATATGGACGACATGCTGGAATATGAAGCAAAAAACTGAAGAAGAGTTAATAAACAATATTCATTAAATCATTAAAAAGACTATTATGGCAAAAGGATTAAAAGTACAGTTGCCTTCAGCAGTCACAGATGCGGAAGGATTGCGCAAGCTCGAACACTACTACGGTATTGAGTTTACGCGCGGAGCGAGCAACGGAGGCGGTGATAACGGTTATCACAAGATGATTGGCGACGAGACATTGCTGTCAGAAATGCGTTTCCACAATCAGATGAAGATTGCGACCGTCAAGAACGCATCCATTGTCAGCATACTCAATCAGACGAACTGGAACAAGACCGACAGCGGAGATACGTCAGTCATTGACGGAAGCGACGACACAGACGTAATACAGGTACACACCAAAAAGGTGTACGCTATCATCGGCGGAACGAATCCTACCTATGAGCGTTACATTGTCTCTGACCAGCCGTTTACCTATGACGGCGACAAGGCAAAGGAGTATGCGGCCGGAGGTGAGACCCCTGACTATGTAACCTTGCTGAACGGTGTCGTACGTTCTATCCGCAATGATTCAGTAGACGGTACACATGCGGCAGGAAGCGGAACGAACCACAGTAACAACAGCTACGGAACGGCAGAAGCCGGCGGATACCCCCGCACGTCATTGAGCCGTTTCGCTTTCGAGTCGTATGCAAGAGCAAAGAACGACGACCCGAACAGCAACCTGCCTTATATGAACGTGTGCAATCAGGACATCGAGCTGACACAGGCATTCATGTTTATCGAGTTCCGCACAAAACAGCTCAACAACCTGTTAGGTCATGGTATGTCTACCGTATCAACGCCTACGGCTGAAACGTGGGGAAAGGTTAGCGGTTTCCGCATCAGCACTGACGGCACTCAGGATTACCAGTACAGAGGCTTAGGCGGTATGCTGTATCTGAACAGCTCTACTACCGGCACTAATATGTGGACCATTCTGAACGGTTCGTGCCCGTTGCTTAAGATGTTTGAGGCACAGCTCGCCGTGTCGAACAGCGATACGCTGGAAGCGGTCAAGAATTCAGACGGGGAGCTTGTGCAGGGACTGTCGGACGGAGTAATGACAGGTATTTGGACAAAAACGTTCTCGTTCAAGGTCAATGCCTCGCTTACATCGGGCGGCGCACCCACACTACTTAACGTAGAAGCCGTGCTGCGTGTTCCAATTTGGCGTGGACGTACCCGTCTGTGGGGTAACTGCTCACAGTGGTACAGCGGTTATGAACTGCTGCGCTACCTCGGTGAGGACGGAATGACACATCATAAAATCTACCGTTCACCGAGCGTTGAAGCATTGCTTAGCGACAATGACGTTACAGACAAGCAGGCAGAAGGCGAATTCGAGTTTGAGAAGAAATACAATTATATCGGCGAACTGCCCACTATCACTGTTGATGGCGGCTACTGGGCGAAAGAAAATCATGTGGACGGCGACATATCATTGCCATTGGTTAAGACCAGCGGCGGCGCGCTTACCACCTTCGAGAGTGCTTTCTTCTGGGCACAGGGCAATGCTGTTGCAGGCACGTATTCACGCCGTGGTGCTCGTTTTGGCGGCTATGCGGATGGGGCTTGCGCTGCCTTGCGTTATGCGTATTGCAACCTCACGCCGTCGTATGCGATCTCGTACTTCGGTTCCGGCTTCCGTGTGGAGCTGACCGATTAACCTTTGACGCAACTCAAAACGAAAGTCGAAAACCTAACCTCTCCGCTCCGGCGGAGAGGTCTCAAACCGAAAACCGAAAGACCAAGACGCAGACCGCAAGCCGGGCGGATTGGAAAGTCAGAAAAGAATTAAAACAAAAAAAATACAGAAATATGGAAAGACAGATTTATTTTGCAGAAATGCCCCAACCGCTGGAATGGGGAGAGAAAAGAATTGTGCCTCTGAACATCACGGAAGATGTGACTGTTGATGAGAACGGAGTTGAGAAGAAAGGCTACCGTGCAGACCTTGTGCCGAAAGTTCAGCAGCCGCTGACGGTAGACAGCATTGTCGATGCCGCCATTGCAGCGGAGTACGACGATGATACGCTGAAACGCATCATGCTCAACATGGCTAAGGCAGGAGACGCAGAGGTTGAAAAATACAAGTCTTTTGTGAGCGGTATCACGGAGGCGGCAAAAGCTGCCGGATATAATTAACCGTGGACATCGCAAACAAGTCCGAACACGGTTGTCTGTGCTTCCGTGGTACTCGTTTTGGCGGCAATGCGAATGAGACTAACGCTGCCTTGCGTTATGCGAATTGCAACAACACGCCGTCGAATGCGAACACGAACATCGGTTCCAGCTTACGTGTGAAAGCGAAAAATACATAACAGAGTATCGGGCACGGAGACCACACCAGCATGGTGAAAAATGACAGACAGGACAGTAAACAACGAGGCTGTCCGCTTATTAGTAGGCTGACATTTGTACGGAAGTTGAAAGTTAGCGAAAAAGGCTCACACGGGCACTCAAAAAAAAGAGTAGCTATCAATGAAAAGATTGAATAATGTTTGGGATAAGTTTTGCGATGAGAATACGCTGGAGGAAGCCATACTGAACGCATCGAAGGGAAAGATGAGATACCGCAAGGTGAGGCGCAAAGTAAAGAAGGTGAAATACTATGCAGCCAAGCTAAGCAAGATATTGAAAGACGGCAAGTTTACTCCGTCTCCCTATAAGGTCGATAAGATAAAGACCGAATACGGCAAGGAGCGTGAGATATTCAAGCTGCCGTTCTATCCTGACAGGTGTGTGCAGCACGGCATAAGCCAAGTGATGCGTGAGAAATGGGACAAGAGCTTGACATCTGACACATACGCATGTCTGCCCGGCAGAGGTATAAACTGCAAGAAGCTACGCTACAATCTTAACCGCAAGGTAAAGCGTGCGATACGCAGTTTCAAGCATAAGAAAATATATGTCCTGAAAATGGACATCAAGAAATGCTATCCGAGCGTAGACAACAAAATCATGGCGGTGATATACCGCCGGCACTGTAAAGACGGGCGTATGCTGTCACTGATGGACAGCATAAACTACAACGGAAAGGGATTGCCTATCGGCAATTTCCTTTCTCAGTTGGAGATAAACCTGTATCTGTCGCCGCTTGACCGCTATGTTAAAGAGGACTTGAAGGTCGTGTTTTATTTCCGGTACATGGATGACATCGTTATTCTATGCGAGGACAAGGCACAGCTTCATGAATGGCAATGGAGAATACTCAACTTCCTGTGGTACGGGCTGCATTTGGAAAGCAACAGCAAGCGTCAGATATTCCCGTTAGGCAGGAACCGCGCGGAACGAGGTCTTGACTATGGCGGCTATGTGTATTACCAAGGCTTTACGCTGGTGAGAAAGCGCATAAAGAAAGCCTTTGCCCGGCGCAGGCACAAGCCCAAGAGCGTACCGAGCTATACAGGCATCCTACAGCATTGTGAGGCAAAGAACCTGATAAACAAAATTGTAAACAGAGACAACAACATGGAGTTATCACAACTGCTATCCAAAAAGATAGAAAGACCATTTGAGGGAGACAGCATCAAGATAGAGCAGCTTATCGACAAGCCAATCGAAGTGCTGGACTTCCAAGTACGACCGAGCGAGAAGAAGCCGAACACGGACTACCTGAAGATGCAGATACGCTTCGAGGGCAGGAAGCGTTTTGTCGGCGGAGGCTACCAGTTCTTGTGCGAGGTACTGAAACAGATAGACAAGTCAAACCTTCCACTCAATACCATTATCCGCAACAAGCGTGGATATTACTTTGAGGGGACAATCGATGAGGAGTAAGCACATGCTATTTGAAAACGACACGACAGTAATGGAGACCGGCACAAGAGCGATTGGCATAGTGGCTTTCGGCAGCGAGCTGGCAGGTATATTGACTGATGCACGCTGGATGCTGCTTGCTATCACCGTATGCGTGCTTGCCGACTTCCGTTATGGCTGGGGAGAAAGCAGTAAACGCTACAAGCGTGCAAAGGAGAAAGGCGACAAAATCGTCATGGCACAGTACAAATGGCGCACATCGAGAGCCGTGAGAAGAACCGTAAACAAGCTGATTGATTACATCGTGTGGGTAACAATAGGCATGACGCTCGGTTTTGCCGTATTGCAACCGCTTGGAGTAGACTACATGTTAGGTGGAGTAATTGCCACGGCGGTGGCCATAGCCTGTGAAGCGAAGAGTTTTTGCGGCCACTTCTTCTATCTGCACGGCATCAAAATAGAAGAAAAGTCGGTGAAAGGCTTTCTGAAAGCATTTGTCGTGGCGTTTGCGAAAAGGAAGAACGCGGACATGGGCGAAGCACTGGAGGACGCATTTGAAGATAACAATAAAACAAAGGAAAAATGAGAGGTATAAAAAGGATATTCGTGCATTGCACAGCCGGGAGCCAGCGTCAGACGGTGGCAGACCTGCAAGCGGAGTTCAAGCGCAAGGGGTGGAAAAATCCCGGCTACCATTACGTTATACAGGCTGACGGAACCGTCAAGCAGCTGCTTGGCGAACAGTTTGTCAGCAACGGAGTAAAAGGCTACAACTCCACATCGGTAAATGTGGCCTACATGGGAGGCATAGATGCGGACGGCAAAGCTGTGGATAACCGCACGGACGCACAGAAAGCCAGTCTGCTAACACTCTTGAAGGAACTGAAAGAACGATACCCGAAAGCCGAAATACTGGGCCACCGAGACATCAGTCCTGATACTAACGGAAACGGCATTGTCGATCCATGGGAACGCATTAAGGAATGTCCGTGCTTTAACGCACGGGACGAGTATAAGGACTTATGAAAGCACTATTGTATGGAATAGCCGTATGCGGTTTGTCGGTCATCCTTGCCGGCTGTAAATCGACGAAGTACGTGCCTGTGTACGTGCAGAATGACAGCGTGCGCACCGTGGTAAAGACAGAGACCGTGTATGAAAAGGACACCGCCTATATCGAGATACCACGGCAGACGGCGGAGAGAATAACAAAAGACACTATCAGCAGTTTGGAAAACGACTTCGCAACGTCAGACGCATGGATAACGTCAGACGGCACACTACACCATACGCTGGCAACGAAAGAACAGGAGCTGCCATTTGAGTATGACAAGAAAATAGAACGGACGGACAGCACCAGCACGAAGCAAGGCACAACAACCATTGTGAAAACCGTTGAAAAAGAACTCTCGTGGTGGCAACAAACGCAGATATACGGATTTTGGGCACTCGCCGCAATCATCGTTGTGTGGCTGCTGTGGAAAAGCCGGGGTACAATAAAGACATTCATACGAAAACTAATATAGGAGGCAACAAAATGGAACATACATTGAGCGTAAGCAAAGACGACGTGTATAACGAAGTCGCCAAGACAACGGAATATACAGGGTCGAAAATGGAAGATGCGGAAGCCTATAAACGCATCTTCACCACCGAGCAAGACAAGGTGATGCTGGAAAGGTTTTGGAATGAAAGCAAGAATACCATTGCCGGCAGTCTGAAGAAATTTCTCGTCAGCGAAAATGAGACATCCGGCTCATACGTCCTCACGCTGGAACTGTCTGCCTCGTTTGACGAAAGCCTGCTTGAAAGCATGGAACGCAGCCTGTTCAGTTTCTTCGTGATGAACATTACCGCCAAATGGTACACACTGGCAAACAAACAGGAGGCAACGGACTATGCAGCCGCAGCCTCCACGAACATTGAGGACATCATGCGAAAGGCATTCTTCAAGAAGAAGCCTCAACGACCGACTTATAACTAAATAAAATAATACGATTATGGCTGAAAACAAAAAGACACTCACGGTAACACAAGAAGTGAAGGAGTTGATGTTCGACATCATGAACAAAGCGTACCTGACCGGTCAGGCACGAGAGTTTGAAGGGACAAAGAACTATGAGGCCAGCTCGAACATGCAAGCCTCGGAGGACTTGGAGAGCAGCTATCAGTTAAGACGCAGCCTTGCCAATGCCTTTTCGAGCCTGAAAAGTCTGTTGGGTGAATATCTGGACGAGGACAAATCGACCTCGAACAACATCATCCCGAAAGAGATTGACGACGACGGCCAGTTGATTTTGGCGTTCAAGCTGCCCTCAAATTACAATAACGCATCCGCAGACAGTCTTGGCAACGGCATACACGCCTATCTTGTAGACATGGCCCTGTACGAATGGTTTACGATTACCAACAAGGCAGACGCAGCAGACTACCTGACACACTCGACCGCCAGTCTTGAAACGGTAAAGCGTGCCTTATACAAGCGCAGCCGCCCGGAAAGGCCTACTTACAATTAAAGACGTGTGCGTATGGGATATTGTTGTGGAATGAAGCCTAATCCCCCGAAAGAAGTAACGCTCACGTTCAAGAGGGCCGAGCTGATATATGACGCGAGTAATTACTCCTTTGTTGAGGCTGACATCATCGCGGAAGGGGACGAGTGCCGGCGACATCAGGTGTTCGACATCTGTCAGGACGGCAATGTGAACCGTGTAACAAGGGTGCTGAACTTAGCCCATGCGGAATGTGTGGAAATGCTCTATCCATATACGAAACAGGAGATATCTGACGAGCAGGAAGCGTTGGACGACGTGTTGAGCGAGCCGGAGACGTATGAAATAAAGCTGACCTTACCCGACGGCTTTTCACTGACTACCGTCAGGATGCTGGAGAACCTGATACACGAATATCTTGTATGCCGTGTGCTGGCAGACTGGATGAGCATTACCAATCCCGAAAGCGAAGCGAACTGGGAAAAGAAATTCACGACAATCAGAAACAAGATAAGGACATCACTCGTTTCACGGACGGGAAAGATTAAACGGAAGTTGAAGCCGTTTTAAGAAGCAAGAGCCGAGGTGCATCACGCATCCCGGCTCTTTTTACAATCTTGAAACCTTAAAAACAACATTACCTAACATTATCTCTTGCACTAACGTGGCTTATTGGTGAAGCGTGGCGTGAATTGTGCCGTGCAGCCGTAGACGCTTTCTGCCTTGTCGAGCTTACAGATAAGCGCAAGGCGGAAACACTTGTAAGGCGAGCCACGGAAGCCACGCAGATATTTATCCTTGCTGCTCCACACGATATGCCAGTTAAACATATCACGTGAGCCGTACAGGATTTGCGAAACGTGGTCTTTCTTGAAATAGCCACGTTGTATAATTGTGTCGATAGTTTTCAACACGTCAGGCGTGCCCAGCTTGAACGGTCTCGTTACGATGAGGGCTGTAATGCCCTGGGCATCGGATATGGAGAAGTTAGCCAGCTTATTACCACCGAGCATTGCCAATGCTTCAGGATAGGAGTTTACGTTGTCTACGATGTTGCTGTGTATCATACCCCATGTTTTGGACTTCAGCGAATAGACATAAGCATAGCTTACAGACGGATTGTAGACGATGATGCGCTGATTGGTGTAGTCGTATATCATCCGGCAGTCTGTGAGGAAATCCCGGAACGGCAACAAGGTTACATTCTCAATCTCGATTTTCTCATCATCAGCAGCACGTTCATTGAACAGTGAGACCAGAGCGTCAGCCTTCGGCAAATCAGAAATGGCAAACAAATCACGGCTGTTGATACTGTCTGACAGGCATATCGTTTCAGAGCCGCTGATTAGCATGATGCCCCTATCTGTAGCAAACAGCACGGCAGAGTCAATCTGCGTAATGCTGGCAGGATTTATGCAGACATCACGAGTGATAGGCTGCTTTGCGGAATATGTGCCCGTAGAGGAGACTTCCAATGCCCATACGCCGTCGGTGGAGAAGGCATACAGCGGGAACTGTCCGAACTGACCCTGTGAAAGAGCCTTTGCCGCCGAGCAGATGCCGAGTATTGTGCCGGTGCCAATGGTGTTGATGCCCAGCAATGGGAAGTAGAACGGATTGTTCACTTCGGAGGTGTAGATTTTATTGGGTACGTCAATGGTTCGTCCATCAACGGTAGAAGCAGAGGGAGAACTTGCTATTTTATTTTCGCTAACATTAAGTCCGTCCCAGCCACCAAAATAATATGCTCCGTTCAGTGTCGGATGAGGCTCAAGCATCACTTCGTAGTAATCAGATAGATAATTGTTGATAACGAGTACAGCCTTATAAGCATTTGTGTTCGGATAGAACAACCACAGGAAAGGCGTATTGATACCAAAACTACCATAACTACCCCTCACGACTATATCCCGTCCGTCTTGCTTTATAAAGAAGTAAACAAGTACAGATACTTTACTATCGAGCATTGTAGGTGAACCGTCTTTCCAATTATGAACGTTTCCATCCGTATAAGGAAACATAGACGACGCAGGGTATCCTGAGAACAACCGTTTTTTCAAGTTAGCGATGTTGAACCGTGAGTTATAATTGTATGAATACTTAGGTATAAGTAAATCGTGGCTATCATAATCATCTGTCATCACTTCACGAGTAACAAGCGATTGCAAGTATTCCTTGTTTACAGGAATTATCGTGCGCTCCGTTTTTAAGTCGGACACGTTAATAGATTTCAATATATAAAACAGATGATTGTCTGTAATATCTCCTTTAATCGCATCCCCCTCACGCATTGGAAGCATTAACCGCCATGCCGGATATGTAAGTTCTGTTGGTTCAAACGTAAAAGCATACAGTTCCGAAAATTTGGACTTTTGATAGCGTATCGGATATACGCTTGCGTCTGCTTTCTGTCCTACATTCTTACAGATACTGTAACAGTCAGAATAATCAGTAGCAAGAAACTTTGTACACTCTCCGTTCTGATCGTAAGTGTAGATTGGCGCAGACACGAATATGTCAATCGACTTGATGATGTCGTTCCAGTTCTCCAATTCGGTAATTGTCGCAGCCGAATCGACGGCATAATCAAGCTGGTGGAACATGCCGCCAAGACGTAATGTAGCCTGATTGATAGCCGTAGACGTATCTTCTCCGTGCATGTGCGTCACAAAACATTGTGGTGCAAGGTCGGATGAGCAAACCATAAGCACCGGTGCGGAGTGCATGGTCAGAGAACCGTCATAGAGCCGGTAAGCATAGCGGACAAAAAACGGATACATAAACTTACCCACGTTTGTTGAATTGTCCGCGATAAATTTGTTTACCTTGGCCAATACCTGCTCCGTTATCCGCGTCTTGTTGTTGTCCGTAAAATCTTTCCATACATCCCCGTCAAAGAAATCAATGTTATCAAAATTGATAGTAAACTCATCACCACGTACCATTTCACCTTGCAATCCGAATGAGATAGGACATTCAGGAAGGTGCGTGCCAAGATACAGATAACCTTCAGACTGGCTTTTCCACAGAAGATAGTGTATGCCTTCGGATGTAAGCACAACCAGCGTATTTCCTACCGCATTAAAGCTGTAAATGTCCGTAGAAGAAGAAAAGGCGTACAGGTGTTGCAAGAACTGTTCACTCTCCGTATTTCCGTCGGTGAAGAAGGTGTCGTTGGTTGAAGTATTGATGACGATATAATACTTAAATGCAGAGGTCTCATGAATGAACACCACCTTTTGGTTCTCTCCGAGAGTGAGTTGCACTTGTGGTGGCAGCACCGGTTTCAATGCCCCATCTTCAGGCACCAGCCCGATAGACATAGCCAGTTCGCCGTCATTACACTCATAGTCAGACGGAGAAGCTGTAAAACCACCGTATTTAATCTCTTGTATCATTTGTCAGTATTTAGGATGTTTCTGTAAATAATAGGCAAAGCCGTGCCCACTCCGGCAAGCTCGACCGTTGCACCAACGCTAAGCTCGACCTTATTAAGCCTTGAACCGCTTGCGTGTATCATTGCCCGGCAAAGCCGTTTAGACCATGCCCGGAAATGGTTGCTATTAGCGTGTGTAGGAAAACACGCAGCCTCATGCCTGCCGACCGTAGGTGCATGAACCTTGACGTACAAGTAAAGCTCCATATCACCGTCCAACACATCAATGACATCGCCTTTTGTCAGACAGAGTATCTTGGCAACACGTGAAGATACGTCGATGCGGCCATTGGCATGAAATGTTATATCCGTTTTGCGTGTATTTCCGAGAATGCTTTGCATTGTCTGATGAGTTTAGAGGTTGGCATATCTATCTGATAATATATTTTCCCTTGAGCGGTCTCCATGACAGACACAGAGAGTTTAACAGGACGATGCGCCGCCAGTCCATACTCGAAGAAAATGCGGCCCACTGACGGGCATAGCGTCTCGAAGCCTATACATCGGTATTTGCCGTTGTACTGTATCTGACACATTTGTGTAGGCTGCTCGATTCCGGGATTGAGCATGAAGCCAAATGTTCCATTGTCTGGTATGCGGAACACGAACACGGACGTGACATCATCACCCTGTGCGTTGCTCCTGATATGGTTGAACAGGTGCTTAGACAGCGTTACGGAATTGTCGGCAGGGTCGGCAATCACGTAGTATTTAAGCGATTTCCATTTATGTATAAGTTTACTGAACATCATATTGCGAAGTTACTTCATTATGTCGGAGCCGGATGTTTAAGTTTTAACACCCAGCCCCGATGGTTGATAAAATCAATACTCCTTACGTGAGCGGAAGGAAATAGTCTCGATGTATCGGAACGATAGCGTGGTGAGCAGTCCGTCCCGATGCTTGTCGGCAGCTTCCTTAGTACGGAAGATGTAGGAGCAGATTTCCATTTTGTCCGTGCCTTTTGTTCCTACGATGTTGGCGTAATATTTTCGCCCGAAAAGAAAGGCGATGATTTCTTTTAATACTGTTGTTTTCATAATCAATGTCCTTTTGGATTTATTTGTTCAAGTGAATAGTAACATCTTAGTCGATAGATTTGCGCTGCCACGAGTTCCAACTGGCAACCTTTTGAGAATTGCCAGCCGTCGAGCAACACCACGGCATCACACTCCAGCAGTGCAGCAATATCATTTCCCATGTGTTGCGCATAGGTAGCAGCAGGGTCAGGCGAGACGTCAAGCGGTGATACCGGGATGTATCCTTTCTTCTCGATTACGGCCTTGGCAAAGATGCAGCGTGCCTCGACTTCCTCTATGTCGTGGCCGGTGATTGGTAAACTGATATATATTTTCATCGTTTTTTTGTATATAATTTGAGACGATTTTTGTATCTGTCTATTTTCGATTTGTTATAGAAGCCCAGCTTCTTCAAGCATCTCGAAAACTTTTGTTTCAGAAAGTCCTGTTTCATCGGATATTTCCTCAATGGCATACCCGGAATTATATAATTCTATCACATAGTTTTTCATCTATATTCCTCCTCTTGCAATATTTTCTCTACATCCTTACTGGAACAAGTTATGAAATATCTGTCATCATTCATAAACTCGTGCAAATCTGAACTCGCATAACCAACCCACACTTCTTTTGCTTGTATATGGATAAATATAACTGGTCGTGTGCAATCAGGCGTTAATCCTTCCGTTCTCATACTACTGAAATGATACCCTTTTTTCATGAGTATATAACGGAAGTCGCAGCCATTGTAGAAGTCTGAAATGGCTCCTGTATAGATTATTCGTTCCATTGTTATTTGTATTTTTTGATTTCATTTATTGCTTCAACAAATTTCTGTGCGGCTTTCAATGCTCCTTCGATTGCTTCAGGGATTTTCTCCTTAAGCTCGGCAATAGCTTTATCTCCATTCGCTTTTGCTTCTTCCGATATATGCTCATTGCTCCATGCCTTATAGCAATCCTTATTGCAGAAGAAAAAACAACCACTTATTCCATAAAGGAATGGCATCTTAGGGACAAAGCCTAACTTTTTAGCTTCTGACATAGCGGCACCTTCTGACTTATCGGTATTGAACAGGTGTTTCCCGCAATATGCACATTTGATAGTTCTCATAATTCTTAAAGTTTATTCGTAACTTATTGACATTAAAGTATATAGTATGCAAAATCCAAATAAGACTGATGAGCCGTGATTATTTTAACAGTTCAAAATCGTAGACGAACACAAAGGGATTTTTATCCCAAGTTCCTTTGCCGCTTATCTTGTCGATGAGGGCGGCGTAGGCTGCTCTGGGCGTTTTTTCTGCATTGAAATTTTCTTTCAAGCGTTCATAAAAGCCATAATTACGAGTTCGCGATGCTTGTAGAATACTTATTCCTTCGGCGAAACAATCTTTATTGGATATGTCCTGCAACCGCTCCACACGAACGTTGGTGATGCGGATTTGGTGTTTGCACGCATCAGCACGGACAAACATTTTATTATTCCATCCTTTTGATTTACCAAGCGTACCACGAGATACCATATAGTCTTTTGGACTTATATCAAGCGAAATAGGATTATAGCCTAAATCTTTGTAGCTTTGCGCAACGGCAACGACTTCACCGAGCTTGTATTTAGAATACTTCTCAATTATATATGGTTCGATTCTATTATTAGTGATAGGGAATGACTTCTCGTTTACATATACGTTATCAACATCGCTAAATTTTATTATTCTCCTTGTCTGCGTCTTTCTCCCGTCAAGCACAGCCTGGGTAAGACCAAATTTATCCGAGAACATTATCTTTTTCATTGTTGAGCCATTTTTTATATTTATTATTTATATCACACCAGTACACATTGCCTTCTCTTGTGTCATGCCAAACAAATGCGCATGAAATCACGCTGTCAGGGCATGTTCTTTTGAGATATACATCAATAGTCGGCCGGCACTGCGCTTGTCTTTTGTAATTGGTTACGAACTTGCCGTAGAACTTTTGAGATTTAAGCCATTGGGCGATTTGTTGAGGCGTTTTCATTGCAGCGTACAGGTAAAGTTAGTACATTCAGTAAGGTCTTTCTTGTCTGTTGAAACAATGATAGTCTTACCAACAGTAAAGTTCACTTCGAGCCGATATATATTGTTGTCACGGATGAACTTATCAGCCAACTTACAGACTTGCTGGCGGAAGTCGTCATAAGATAATTTATTACTGTCTTTATCCATGATTAAACAATGTTGGTTCTGTTTTTGACTTCAATATATCTTCCACTCTTTTAATTTCGTCATCGACACGCTTTTCGAGAGCTTTGCTTTCTCGCAGGACAGACTAGCTCCGTGTCTTGAAGTATTCTTTCTGCTTGTTGCGCATGGCGACAACGAGTTTATAAAATGCTTTGTGGTCCATAATCATTTTGCTTAATCAGAGGAAATTTCCTCGTTATTTACTCTATTTTCCTTTATTCTCGTCGTCATCTTCGTAGATGTCGAATATGTTGCCACCTGCACATATTAAGACACACACAATTCCTACGGCAATGGCAAATGCTAATAAGTACATCATGGTGCTACCTCCCTTACTACTCTATAAATTTTTGATAATGATTATCATTCAAACTATCTTGCAGACGCATTATCTTCCAAAGCCGTTCTATATCTTCTGGGCTTAGTTCGCTGCTCTTGTCGTCATCGCTTTCTTTTTTGCTGTATAGGCTATGTTTCCGGCAATAAGCGAGCAAGATATTCTCTTTCAAATCTTCCAAATCTTTTATGAAATTTGCTTTATGCCATTCATATAGGCTCACAAGCTCCGCATATTGCATCGCTGTCAATTCTATGGCAATTTTACTCCGAGATACCGATTTATAAGACATTGAATTTTCGTTCACTATCGAAAAATAGCATTGGGAGAAAAGGTCTTTATACGTTTTGTCTTTGCCTACATCAAAGATATGCCATTCCTTTTTGTTCTCATCCAATAGTTCCTCGATGGAAATCCCATATTCTTTGCAGAGCTTTTCAAGCAATCGCCGGGCGTTCTCTGCTTCACCTTGAACACCACGTTCAGCAAGAGCCAACAACTTTTTCAGTTTTACTTTTACGCTTTCGTATTCTTTTTCCATTATATTGTTCATTTTATCAGTTAAAGTATTCCCGACAGAGGAAACCTTTGCGAGGCTCAAAGTCCTTAAAATCACATTTTGCATAGATTTCGCGGCGGTTTGCCCAGTGCGCCATGTCCTTTTGCCATTGTGGTAATTTTTGCTTCGGATTGTTCAAATCACGGTAAGGCTGTGCGAATGGAACAATCTTCTTCTCATTTCTCCAATGGCTGATGCGCCTGTAACTTTCCTCGAAATCCATAATGATGCAATACATAAAGAACTCACCATTGTAACCGGCAGAACGTATCTGCTCAATCGCACGCTCGCAGTCTGCAACCTGCCCCGGAGTATCACACCCAAAACGGATGCGTTTTATCCACCTGACCTTTGCAAGCAGACGAGCCAGTTCAGGTGTTACCAGCCTTGCATCAAGTCCCTGATTGAAGTCTATCCGATATTTCCGGGCGACAATCTTCTCAATTTGGCTGACACCATAGTCGCAGGCAAGGATATTGTTGTCCATTAGCACGACGTTAGGTCGGACTCCATGCTGTGTTACCTCGTCAATGTCCATGTATGGATGTATGCTACCTTCCTTATTTGGCACGATACACCACTTGCAGTGATTAGGGCAGCCACGTGTGAGAAAGCCGTAGGATGTCTTAATGTCGATAGTAGGGTACAACGAATAATCAGGCTGCATACTGTCGATTTCATCAGGCAAAACAGAATGAATATCATAACCTGTGCCACCACGTACAACTTCACCGCAGTTGGATATGACATAGCAATAGTCAGGCGTAAAGGAAAAGACCTTTGCCATATAGAGGCGGTCGTATGCGTCAAACGGATTGTACCATTCAACAGCATCACCGCACTTCTTATGCCATGCAGCGATTTTCATCAGTGCAAGATTAGGATAATTACTATCCACAGAGAGCAAACCAATATTCATTTCAGTCTTTAATTTGTTCAACCTTCAGGACGATAAGAGGGCATGACTTCAAACGGTCATTATACGCAGCATCAATCCACCACAACGGAATGTCGGGAGGCTTTGGCAGGTAGCGTTTGCACTTATCACGGATTTTACATCCGATGCCGGAACAATAACAATAATCAGTGTTTATCATTTTACTGCTGCTTAATGTTTCGGAAAGACGGCTCGTTGCCGAAGTCGATGATGTGCATCATTTCCCGGAAGCGGTCGGCAAACCGTTCGTCGTAATACGTCCGTATCTCGTCGGCGGCAAGATTGCTTGTCGCTATCGTGCAGAGTTGTTCCTCGTAACGATAAGAAATCATGTCCATTGATGAGTTTACGAAGTCGCCATAGTTCATGCTCTCACACGGTTCTGTGCCAAGGTCGTCGATACAGAGTACCTCCACGTTGCGCAGACGCTTGTATCGTGCCACATCAGCGGCATTGTCTTTTGTTCTGTTATTGTATGCCTTAGCGAGCAGCACCAGTTCCTTTGCGGTTATAATCTCAAAGCCATATTCGGGATAGCGGTCATCACGGCTGCTGTACATCTCATTGGAGTGCAAGTAATGGTAAAGTGAACGCAATGCCTTGACAAGCGTTGTCTTGCCATTGCCCCGGTTGCCGCACAGAAAGAGACCAAACGTAGTGTCTGACGACGTAAGCCAACGTGCCATGTCGGCGATGTGGCGAATGTAGTCAGTTGTGGCCTCGAATTTGCGCCGACGGGACCAGACTTCGCTTTGACAGGCGGCCAACAGCATAGTGTAGGCTTGCTGCTCGGTGTAAGGCAGTCTAAAACGTTCCACCATACGTTTTCTTTTCGTCAGAGCCAAGAAGATTGCCTGAGCGTCTATTTTGTCTTGTGGATTTATCTTTAGCATTATTATCAGAGGGTTTATTGGCTACGATACGCAGCCAGTTGTTAAAATGTTGTTTTGCATCAGACAGACTTTCGTGCCTGTCCTTTCCATCAGAAGCACAATGCAGACGGAACTCATCGAGCTTAATCCGCAATGCAGCTATGTCCATGTGGTGAAGCACCTGAAGCTGATCCAGCCAGCCTGTTTCCGATTTCAGTGCGTCTATCTCCTCGTCGAGCGTCAATGTATAGGGCTGATAAGCCGGCGCAGGCGGTGTCATGGTAGTCTTAGTGGCGGCAGCACGTTTTTTCGGTTTCGGCTTCTGCGAGCTTTCACCGGCAGGCTTTCCGTCGATACTATCATCTGTAAGGTTGTACACGGAGACTGTGGCCACACGCTTGCAGAGACGGTTGATATTCATGTACCTCACCTGTATCCCTTTCGAGGTCAAGACACCTTCAGCCTTGAACAACTCCTTAGAAAACAACCCGATGTTCAGGCAGCACTGAATGACCTCCCGTATATACGCCTCATCATACCCAGTCTGTTCCGAGATTATGAAGGGCAGCTCATCGTCCCACCTGATGTAGTACCCATCCTTGTAGATAATACATAGCAGGAGAGCATATACGGTAACGGCCTTGCCACCTTGATACTTGATAAGTTTCCTAATGCGCAAGTCCTGAAAGAAATCTATATCGAAAGGGAAATATCCCAATCCTTGCTTCGCGGTACGTGCCATATTCATTCGTTGTCATTTAGGTAGTCTCGCACCTCAGAATAAAATCATCAAGGGAGTGACACACCACGTATTTATATTCATTTTGCTTACAGATAACAGACTGCCACCATTTTTGTATTTTGCTTTGCTTGCCTGTCGGCGTTTTCATTTCGATGAGCAGTGCGCCGTAGTGCCTGTTGCTTTTCAGCAGGATGAGGTCGGCCACTCCAGCCACCACGCCCTCCGCCTTTAGCTTGGCACCTGTTACGGCATCCCTCCGCCCACCGTTAGGAACGGCGAAAAGCCGCCCTTCTAACTGGGGATATTGCAAATTAAACCACCGCACACATGCTTCTTGCAAGCGGTGTTCCTCGTCAGAGGGCACTTTTCGCTTCGTTCCTTTATTCGCCTTTGCAAGCAACTCGCTAAGCGTCATCTTTACCATTGTCGCCAGTCTTATCAATCACCACATCTTTGCATCCGGGCGCACTGATTGTTACTTTCTGACCTTGTGGGATGCTGTCCACAAATCCTTTTACGGCTTTACTTACAGCAGGGTCGGAAGCAACTTTTCGCATAACCTCATCAGCACCGTTACAGCCGTCAGTGTTATAAACGAAAACATCCATTATCTTTGTCTCTTGAAGAGCCTCGCACTCCCAGTCGGCCAAAGAGCCTTTCATGTATTCGTTGAGGCGACCACGTGCATGGTCGATGTCCTTTGCCTGTATGAGGTAGAAGAAAGCCTGCTTCTTCTCCGCACCCGATTTCTCGTCGAGCGTGATGTAGTTTACTTTTGCCTTATACCACTTGTCGCCTTCGGCTGTTTCAACCAGTTCAGAGTATTTTGTTATTTTCTCTGAAACGACTTCAAACTCGCCGCTGATGAACGGTTGCATTTCGGCGATAATCCGGCTTTCTGCTTCTGTGAACGAGAGTGCATCCACGATATACAGCTCTGTTACTTTCTTCTGCATCCCGTTTTCCATTGTCTTTTCGTAGCGGATGCCACATTCAAATAATCTCATGATACAATTTATTAGGGTTGAGTTTTGCTTTCTGCCAAGTTGATACGTGCATCAAGTACGGCAATATATTTACGCATGATGTCGAGCTGTGTTTCAAAAGCCTGACGTTCTTCCGGCCATAGCTCTTTCTCGAACTTCGGAGAGTAAAAGAACTCACGTGCCTTGTTATACCGGGCACTCAAATCGTCCCGCTCGATGCGCAGTCGGTCAAGAAACGTATCGGCCACGCGGTAGGCTTTCTCGAACACGTCGGCAGGAGACCAGCTTTCGTAACCGCCTTCATAGCGGACGTAGTAGCCAGCTTTTGCTTTCTCGGCTTCATTAGGGATGCGTCCTGCCTGTAATAATCCTCTACGGTAAGCCTCGCCCATAGTCATAGGTTCAGCCTCAATCTGCTTAGTTCCGATGTACTTTTTCATTTCAGTGCGTTTTTAAGTTCTATACTTGCGTTAAACTTTACGGCTTTATGTGCCGGAACAATACATTCCTCGCCTGTGGCGACGATGCGTGCTTTCTTCTCCTTGACCTGCCGCACAGTGAACGAGCCAAAGCCACGGAGATAGACGTTTTCGCCTGATATGAAAGTCTGTGAGAGAATATCCATCATGCTTTCGACAGCCTTTTTTGCTTCGGAGCGGCGCAGGCCGGTGCGCTCCGAAATCTGTTCAATGATTTGTTGTTTCGTCATTTTTGTCATTTTTAGATAGTTTCTTATTGAGTTTCTTAATCAATCTTCTTATTACCCATGCCCGGCAGACGGAACGCTGTCCCGGCAGGGTGTCGTAGAGCTTGGCGGCATCATCAAGATATTTAATGATTGTCCGCACATCAGTTTTGCATACCTCCATATCATCCTGACTGTGATAAGAATATGGATACAAGCTCGTTGAAGTACATTTCATCGGTCGGAATATCGTCGTCGCTGTTCATGATTTCAGCGGCTATTGACTTCTTGCGATGAATGAGCGCATAGATAGTCTGGTCGATTGTCCCTCGTCCGAGCAGGTAATAACAGGTAACGTTGTCTTTCTGACCGATGCGGTGCGCACGGTCTTCACACTGGCAACAATCGGCGTAAGTCCAGGCAAGTTCAACGAAGGCGACATTGGAAGAAGCCGTAAGCGTCAGGCCGACACCGGCCGCCTTGATAGAACAGATGATAAGACGTGTTTCAGGGTTATTCTGAAAGGCATCAACGGCAGATTGCTTTGCAACCGCACTGTCACGCCCTGTAACAGTAACCGCACCGGGGAAAGCCTTGACCAACGCATCAACAACCTCATGGAGCGAGCAGAACACAATGAGCTTCTTGCCGCTGTCGAGGAAAGTGCGTATAAAGTCCACAGCCTGTGCTATCTTGCCCAGCGTGGCGAGCTGGCGTAAAGTCATGAAGCGCACGAGAGCTTCCATGCGCATTTTGCGTCGTATCTCCCAGTCGGTACATTCAGTGTATTCATGCAGATAGGCTGCAAGGTCAGCGGCAGCGAGGTTGTATTCAGGCGCATTGCTGATGTCCACATACAGGTCGATGCGTGTCTTGTCGGGCAGTTGAGGCAGCACCTTAGCCTTTTCACGCCGTATCATGCAGTTAGCATATAACTGACGGCTAAGGACAGACAGAGGCACAGCAGGCTCGGCTTCCTTGTCTTTCGGATCGGTGCAATAGTCGGCCATAAACTGGGCACGTCCGCCAAAGTCCTGCAACCGTCCCATAATGGAAAGCTGCGCTACCAAGTCCTCCGGGCGATTGACTACCGGCGTGCCTGACAAGAGGATAATCCATTCCTTGCCAACGGACAGGCCTTTGGTGAAGATTGTCTGTTGCGCCGAAGGGTCTTTGACACGGTGGCTTTCGTCGATGATGATACTCTTGAACATCCGTATCTGCGGACAGAACACAACATCTTTGAGACGGAAAGACTTACCGCCCTTAATGTCCCACACAAAGTATTTACGCAGGCTTTCGTAATTGACCACAGCAACATGGAACATCCCCATTTTGAGTAGGTACGGCCATGTGGTGCGTGTGGCATTGTCGAGGACGAGTGCTTTCTTGTCCGTGAATTTTTCGAACTCACGCTGCCAGTTTATCTTGAGCGAGGACGGACAGATGACAAGGCAGGGATAAGCCCCGGCAGTATCGACAATGCCAATACTTTGCAATGTCTTTCCAAGTCCCGGCTCGTCGCCGATGATGAGGCGTTTTTTCTCCAGTCCGTAGGCAATTCCTTCTTGTTGGTACGGATAAGGCTCAACACGCAGGTGATGTCTCAATTCGCCGTTCATTTCTTCATCCTCCATCCGTTAAGCTCATATACACGTCGGCGTGCTTCTTCACGGCTGTGATAAATAGGCTCGCTGTCCACATGCGATGCGATAGTCGTACATTCACTAACAGATTTGTAGCAGTATATACGGAAGCTGCGTCCACGTGGCATATAGAAATATTGTCCAACTTTAGGTTTCATATCAAATCACTTAAAATGTTCAACTTCTTCGAGCAAGTCCTTACGGTCAATGCCCGGAATGTATTTATGAAGCACGAGGTTCACACAATCCTCATAGAACCGCTCAAACTCTGACTGGTCCATTGCCGCAAAAGAAATGCTCCTGTATTCAATCTCACGCTCGCCAAGTTCATTGACCGATGATGAGTAATAGCCGAGGTCTCGTTTGAAGCGGCGCAGCATGTCGTCAGTGCTATTCACATTCCACCTTTCGACAAGGGGAAGGGGCAGGTTGTCGTATGTCAGCCGGACGAGCGCAAAGAATTTCTTGTGAAACTCGTAGTTGCGGGGCAGGGTAACACGACAACGGACGGTAGAGCCGACACGCAGACGCTGTTTCAAATCGAGGTCGCTGTCATAGACAGGCACAAGGCCATAAGGGGTTACACGGCAATAGATGTCCATAATGTCAAGATTGAACGGTCATTTTATCAGGTGTGAGCAGCCACCACTGGAACGCCAGTTCCTCGTACTTCTCACGGCCACGGTTGTATATCTCATCGCCACGGTTGATGAACTTCTTGAACACCTTGCAGTTCTTCTTTGAGATTGCATAGATGAAATCACGGTCGCTGTGTGCGATGTCCATGTACCATGCCCGGCTTCTGTCCCAGTCGAAGAAGTCCACCGCCTCGTCGAACTCCTGTTGAGAGCTGGCGAAGGTGGTTTTCAAGTCTCCTCCAAATCCGAAGGTGGACAGATACCAGTCCCACTTGCAGCGTGTGTCGAGGAAGAACGGATATTCGCAGTAAGTGAATTGCTGGCCGTGGTTTACCATGAAGCGTTGCGTGTCCGCCAGTTCGAGAACCTTTGCAAGGAAGGCATCCCGGCGAGCCTCCATGCGGAGAGAGCGTTGCATTTCCTGTGCGTGGTGGAACTCGTCATCGGTGTATTGCACATCATCAACGGTGAGCCGGTAGTAGTCCACGCGAGCCGGCTCGGTGATAATGGCATCGACCAGCGAGCCGAAGCGGAACGCCGCCTCACGGTCGCCGAACTGCTGCCGGGGATGCAGTATGTCGCGTAGGGCTGTGAGGTCGGAGTTCGATACTTCCTTTCTGTTATAGTATTCATCGGGATTGTGATTCATATTACTTCGCTTTTACATCTTCCACGTATTCAACGCTTTCATCGTTGATTGTCAAGTCCTCTTTGTTGGCGAGCTTCTCGCAGAAGGTTATCTGCTTCTTGAACATCTTAGAAAGTTCATCAACAGAGAGCGTGCAGCCCTCCTTGCTCCACCACATGGAAAGTATAGGCATGATGCCTTCAGGATTGAGCAGACGTATTTTCTTTGTTACTTTGGTCTTGGTCTGATAGCTGGAGACGGCAGCCTGTCCGTCAAAAAGCGATGTCATTTCTGCGGTTTTGCGCTCCATTTCCGCCTTGCGCTTTTCCTCTGCCTCACGTGCAGCCCGTTCAGCCTCGATGCGTGCCGCTTCGGCTTTCTGACGAGCTTCCATTTCTGCCTTCATGCGTGCCGCTTCCTCGGCATTTGCCTGTGCTATCTTTTCGAGATTGGCTTTCTTGGAGGGCAGACGGTCGATAATATAATTTGCCGTCTGTCCCACCTCGAAAGCGTACTGCTCGGAGAATTGTTTACTAAGCCGTTGCTTTGTTTCTTCTACAATAGCCTTTACTTCTGTAATCTCCATGCCGGCAGGTATGCGGGCACATGTTTTCAGGTTTGTCAGCCAGTCTTGCGACAGCTCTGTTGGTATGTCTTTTATAGCCTTGACCGACTGGTCATAATGTTCGAGCGTAATGTTCTCGTCGATTTGGGTCAGTACGTTTATCGTTGAATTGACAGCATATTGAAACTGCTGTTTTAGGTCGTCCTCCACTTCTTGCCGGAAACGGCGGCGTACTTCTTCTGCCTGACGGCGTGCTTCGGCTTCACGTCTCCGTCTATCTTCCTCCTCGCGTTTCTTGGCAGCGTACTGGTTGCGGAGCTGCTGCAACTGGTAGCCGACGGTGCCGGACTTGGAAGGGTCAATATCATTCTCCATTGAAGTAAAGGCTGTGCGTACTTGGTCGAACAGTTTTGTTACAGGCGAGCGTCGCTCGTTCATTGCCTTGACGGTGCGGCGTGCTTTCTCGATAAATACGGCAGCCTGATGGTCGAGTTCGTCGTTCATGCCTTGCTGCTGAATGTTAGTCAGTATTCTCTGGCCGAAATTGACGCAGTTGTCGTGCGACTTCTGATTGAGGTCGAAGGACTGTGGAGCGGCCAGCACTATTTCTTTCATGTTTTCAGGCTTCATGATAGCCATTTCGTTGTTGTTCATAATCTTTTCTTGTTGTTGCGGAGCGCATAACACGCTGTTCGCATATTGAATGTATCTACTTAATTTCTCGCAGTATAGTCCGTTGATACCGTTATAGCTTTTGGGACATTTGAAGCATATTTCGGGAGGCATAATCAGAATACATCATCACCGCCTCCGTTGTCTTCAGGATTGACCGTTACACCGGCTGACATATCGGGAGCCGGTCCAAATGGCTTTTCTTCCTCTTTCTTCTGTTGTGAGGATTGCGGCATTTCGCCCATTCCTCCGTATGGGTCGAAGTCAGGCTGCGGTTGGTCTACCACATCGCTTTCGAGCTGTGTGCCTTTTCCGATAGCAATCTTAGGATAAGTCTTGAAGGCGTGCTTGATGCACTTTGCCATTAGGAAGCCTGTGTCTATCTGTCCGCCGTTGGTGTTATACAAGTCATTAGCACGTTCAATGCGCTGATGTGTATCTTGATCGTAGTAGGCATTGTTCTTGGCAGAATATCCCTCCAACCGTTTCCAGTCACTTTCCTGCATGACGGAATAGTCTACCGTGCCGTCGCAACGGGTGATTTTCAGGAAACAGGCTACAATCTTGTTGGATGTGCGAGGTATGCGGCAGCAGTAGTTCACGTATTTGTGTCCGTCTTTCTCACCGTAGCTGAACTCATCGCCTTCGTAAACGATTACCGGGTTGTCTGCGTGGTGTATCTGTCCGGCTCTTGCTCGCAACACCAGCTCACCGTAGCCGGATATTGTCAGGTTGCAGCGGCTTTCCCAGCGGTCGCCCTGTGGGGTGCTAATCTTATAGTTGCGTGGAAGCAGGTAACACATAGCCTGTGCGCCCGGCTCCAGCGAGAGGCCACGCACGGCAAGGTCGATGAAAGCAAAGAACACGGACATCCCGGTACACTTGCACAGCTTGTCGTTGTCTCGAAGCTGGCGAATGAAATAGACTGCCTCGCGCTCGTAGGCAGCTTCTCCTCCGTCTTTCCAAATCGCGTTGTAAACGCTGATGAATTGCTGTCGCACATAGTTGTTGCGAATTACATCTTTTGCGGCCAACGACTGAATGATTTTCGCTTGATTTAATGTTTCGTTCATAATCTTGTATTTTTAAGGGTTGATTGTTCTGTTGAAAACTGCCGAACCTCACGGCGGGGCAGGTTAGAAACTTAATGAATTGATAATTATGTGGTTATAAATCGAAATAATCTTGTTGCTTCTGCTGTAACCGTCTCAACTCACTGACAAGGTATTCTACTTTGCCCGGACGTTTGCAGGGATGCAATTTGCCCTGCCTACGCCAACGGTCTACATTTCCACGTCCGAACATGGAATAGGCCTTGCGTTGGCTCACCATTTCAGGGTCATCACGCTGCTCTTTTAGCTGGCGGACAACTTCTGTTGCCACGTCACGGACAAAGGTTGCGTATGCGACTGACTTGTCAGAGAAATCGAGAGTAAGCATAGGATTATTTGTTTTTCACTTCAACGTATTCTTTCCATGACAGGCGCAATAACTTCCACATCAATGCGAGGAAGATAAAAGCCATTAGATAGCCAAAGATAGAAGTGATGTGCCCCAATACTATGTGTCCTACTACACCGACAATGACACAGAGGAACATCACGGCAGCGATAATCAGTTGCGCAATAACGAATGTTTTATCCATAATCGTTTTGATTTAAGTTACTGTACTCGTGTTACTACAATCACTCTACGTTCACGGTCAGTGAATGTGGAGTAAGTCCGGTTCCATTTGAAACCCAGCGTACTTGTCATACTTCTAAGCGTAGTGCATACCTCAGCCGGGAATTCCTTTACATCACCTACTTTCATAGGCTCTAATTCGCTCGTAATTGTACGTTTTTTAGGCATTTCTTTCGTTTATTTGATTGTAAATGTTTAACTTTATAGCGCAAAGGTAATCATTTTGATTGAACTATCAATCAAATGTATTGATTAAATTTGATTTTTAACATTTATTTTCAATAGATATGATTGAAAGCGGTATTGATATTGGATTGATTATTGAGCAAAAACTCAATGAATTAGGCATAAGTAAGTCGGAATTAGCAAGAAGAACAGGAATTGCTAATCAGAATGTGAACAGAATACTATCAAAGTCGAGTATTGATACAGACAAACTTGTAGCTATAAGCAAGGCTTTGGGCTATAACTTCTTTTTAGAGTTTGTTGATAGTAACCATAGTGCTATCGCCAACGGTGATGGGTCTATTGCTGTAAATGGCAACAATAACAAAAATGTAGTTGCAGGTGGAGAAAGTACAGCCTTGCTTCAGGAGCGCATTAAACATCTTGAAGAACTACTTGCGGAAAAAGAAAGGCTGATTAAGGTCTTGCTTGAAGGAAGGGAAAAATGAAGATGAATGGCTTAATTAAAATCCTGTTGCTTACAGCAAGCGTATCTTTTGCATCATGTTCGAGCGATGACAGTGCAGTATATGATGAATTGTTGTCAAATACGACATGGCATCTACTATACGTTACGCCTAATTCAGAAGTATCGGAAGATAACTTTTTTATATCGAATGACATACTTGATAGGCTTCAATCAGAAATGAGGGTTGAGCAGGATACAGACACGATTAACCGAAACATTGCACAAACGAATGAATATGTACTTTCTTTCGGGCATGATAATTCCTGCCAACTAAGTGATGTACGCACAATACATGGTACTTACCAGTTGGAGACTTACGAAGAAGAAGTATTCCATTATCCTAATCAGACGTACCGAGAGGATGCCGGGAACGGCTATACTACGGAAATAGTTGTGTGCAATGACAGTATAACCCTACGAAGCCTGTACGGTGATGAGCTTGTACGGCAAGACAAAATGTTTTTGGGGAAGAACAATGAAGTGAGGATAAAAGGAAAGACACTCAATGTGTCTGAAACAAAAGTGCTGGATGTGAAAGATGAGGCCGAGAAATCCTTAATGACCTACAAAAGGGATGGAAGCCGGATAGAACTTTCAGGAGAAAAACACCTGACCGGCATTATAAACGATGATGTAACTGAAATAGAATTGGATGAGATAGGAACATTATACAGGCAATGATATGGAACAAAATAAGCCCGATAGACGCATTGTAATCGTTCAGACGATAAAGTTATTGTTTTTCGCTTTTGCGTTGATTGTAGCGTATCTATTTGCCCTCAACGGGCGATATACGAAGATTGATGATGTATTGTTTTTCGATAAATGGAAGAAAACTATTGTGGAAATATCAAAATATGAGGAAATGAAATAAAAAGTGCTGTTGTAGAACTGTTATATAGCATCCTGTAACAAACTGATAAAAAAGCGTTTTTAGCTGCGGCGCAGGCAGCGGTGGAAAAATTGTAATTGTGAGAATAGTTAACCAAGGCACTATAAAATATTTTGTGTAAATGGAAATACGGGATTCAGAAATGAGTCTC
>ERZ772861.164-NODE-164-length-80809-cov-4.997746_pt1 | contig 80809 bp, 73 predicted proteins | sample MGYA00512135_ERZ772861 | MGnify/ENA primary metagenome ERZ772861 (study PRJEB29015, sample SAMEA2737700) | human gut metagenome | biome: human gut; feature: human-associated habitat; material: faeces | place: China | collected 2012 ...
GATCGCCGAAGCGCTGGACCATGACGCCGCCGCCCAGCATATTGCTCAGGCGGGCAATGGACTCGCCGTAGCCGTTGGAGTCCTTGAAGGGCTCGGAGAAATGCTTGGCAACCAACAGGGCAAAGTTGGTGTTTTCCGTCTGTTTGGCAGGGTCCTCGTAGCTATGGCCGTTGACGGTGATGATGCCGTTGGTATTTTCGTTGACCACGGCGCCCTTGGGGTTCATGCAGAAGGTGCGGACCTTGTCCTCGTATTTCTGGGTCCGGTAGACGATCTTACTCTCATAGAGCTCGTCGGTCAGGTGGGAGAAGACCACGGCGGGGAGCTCTACCCGGACACCGATGTCCACCCGGTTGGACTGGGTGGGGATCTCCATTTCCCGGCAAATCTGCTCCATCCACTTGCTGCCGCTGCGGCCCACGGAGACCACGCACTGGCTGCAGGTGTAGCTGGCCGCATCACAGCAGACCTCATAGCCGTCGCCGACCTGGTGGATGCTGCGCACCGGGGTATCGAAGTGGAAGTCCACCTTGTCCTGAAGGTAGGCGTAGAGGTTTTCCAGCACCACGTAGTTGATGTCGGTGCCCAGATGCCGGACGGAGGCATCCAGCAGGTGCAGGTCATTCTGAATGCAGAGCTTCTTGAACTTGGTTCCGGCAGTGGTATAGAGCTTGGTGCCCTGGCCGCCGTAGGCCATGTTGATCTCGTCCACGTATTTCATCAGGTCCAGGGCCCGCTTTTTGCCGATGTACTCAAAGAGGGTGCCGCCGAAATCGTTGGTGATGTTGTACTTGCCGTCGGAGAAGGCCCCCGCGCCGCCGAAGCCGGACATGATGGAGCAGGTCTTGCAGCCGATGCAGGACTTGACGGTGGTGCCGTTGATGGGGCACTTCCGCTTATTCAGGGGGTGACCGGCCTCAAGCACGCCGATTTTCAGTTCAGGATTCCGCAGCACCAGCTCATAGGCAGAAAAAATGCCGCCGGGGCCCGCACCGATAATGAGGACATCGTAATTCATAGAACGCAATTCTCCTATATTGCCCTGAGATTCGTTGAGAAGGGCATACTTCTTAATCATTATACCATGTTATCCCCGTTCGTCAAGCGGAAAAGCGCCGCCTATTTCTGCACCCACTTTCCCGGATCTACATAGCATGGTCACGAAGCCCAGTCTTCAAAACGGAATGACGAGGTGACGTTTTTATGGATAGACTTTGTGACCTGGCCCCCGGCCAGTCCGGACGGGTCCGGGGCCTTGTGACGGCGGGCCCCATGCGGCGCAGGCTCCAGGAGCTGGGGCTGGTGGAGGGGACCCTGGTCCGCTGCGCCTTCCTCTCCCCCGGCGGAGATCCGGCGGCCTATGCCGTCAGGGGCAGCCTCATTGCCCTGCGGCGGGAGGACAGCGCCGGGGTGCTGCTGGGGGAGGAGGAGCCATGAGGGCCTTTCGGGTGGCTCTGGCGGGGAATCCCAACGTGGGAAAATCCACGCTGTTCAATGCTCTCACAGGACTCCGGCAGCACACCGGCAACTGGCCCGGAAAAACCGTGGCCCTGGCCCAGGGGAGCTGCACCATCGGGGGGAATGCCTACACCCTGGTAGACCTGCCGGGGACCTATTCCCTCCTGTCTCACTCCCCGGAGGAGCAGGTGGCCCGGAGCTTTTTGTGCCAGGAGGAGCCGGATGCGGTGATCGCGGTGTGCGACGGCACCGCCTTGGAGCGGGGCCTGAATCTGGTGCTTCAGATCCTGGAGATCACCCCCCGGGTGCTGGTCTGCGTGAATCTCCTGGATGAGGCGGCGAAAAAAGGGATCGGTCTGCGCTTGGAGCTGCTGGCAAAGCGGCTGGGTGTCCCGGTCGTCGGCGTTGTGGCCCGGGACAAAGGGAGCCTGGAGAACATGAAGAGCGCTCTGAACGATCTGTGCCTGGGGCCGGACCCGGTGCCCATCCGGATCCCCTATCCGCCGGAGATGGAGGCGGCAGTGGAGAAGCTGACAGCCGGAGGCCTGACACGGTTCCAGGCCCTGAAGCTGCTGGAGGGAGAGCCAAGCCTGCTGCAGGAGCTGGGGCTGTGGGAAAAGCGGGTGCCGGTCCGGGACTTTGGGTTGGACCAGGCAAAGATCCAGGACAGTCTGGCCTCTACCCCGGTGCTGCTGGCGGAGAAGCTGTGCCAGGGGGTGGTCACCTACGGGGCCGGAAAAAACGGAAGCCGTGACCGGCAGGCGGACCGGATCCTTACGGGAAAGTACACCGGCACCGCCGTCATGCTGGGCCTGCTGGCCTTTGTCTTCTGGCTCACCATTGTGGGGGCGAATTACCTTTCCGATGGGCTGACCAGGCTCTTCGGCCTGGGAGAGGCAGCCCTGTGGAGACTCTGCCAGATCCTTCCCGGCTGGCTCCGGGGCATCCTGGTCCAGGGGGCCTGGCGGACCACCGCCTGGGTGGTGGCGGTGATGCTGCCGCCTATGGGGATCTTCTTCCCCCTGTTCACCCTGCTGGAGGATGTGGGCTATCTGCCCCGGATCGCCTTTAACCTGGATAAACCCTTTCACCGCTGCAAGGCCTGCGGCAAGCAGGCCCTGACCATGTGCATGGGCTTCGGCTGCAACGCGGCGGGGGTTGTGGGCTGCCGGATCATTGATTCTCCCCGGGAGCGGCTTCTTGCCATCCTGACCAACAGCCTGGTGCCCTGCAACGGCCGGTTCCCGCTGCTCATCACCCTGGTGACCCTGTTCTTCGCCGGAGGCTCCAGCCTCCTTCAGGCGGCAATCATGACGGCAGCGGTAGCCGCCGCGGTCGGGGCAACCCTTGGTGTGACGGCACTGCTCAGTGCCACAGTGCTCCGGGGCCAGAGCTCCGCCTTCGCTCTGGAGCTGCCCAGCTACCGTGTCCCTCAGGTGGGCAAGGTGCTGGTCCGCTCGGCCCTGGACCGGACCCTCTTCGTCCTGGGCAGAGCCGCCGCCGTGGCGGCTCCGGCGGGGATGGTCCTGTGGATATTGGCCAATTGCCGCACCGGCAGCGGGACCCTGCTTTCCTGTCTGGCCAGGACCCTGGAGCCCATGGGCACCTTCCTGGGCCTGGATGGGGTGCTGCTGCTGGCCTTCCTGCTGGGGCTTCCCGCCAACGAGATCGTCCTGCCCATTGCCCTGATGGCCTACCTGAGCCAAAGCAGTCTCCAGGGACTGGGAGACCCGGCCGCCCTGAAAAGTGTGCTCCTGGCCAACGGCTGGTGCACAAGAAAGGCAGTCTGCACGGTGATTTTCACTCTCTTCCACTGGCCCTGCTCCACAACCCTGCTTACGGTTTACAAGGAGACAAACAGCCGCCGGTGGACGGCCTTGGCGGCGATCCTCCCGACGGCTTTGGGGGCAATATTGTGCAGTCTGGTTGCGGCAATGTGGGGCTAGGGCAGACCGTACTTCGCCAGGATCTGCCGGATGGCCTCCGGACGCTCCCGGAAGAATTTCAGGTTGCTGTCCGTCTTTTTGTAGAAATCTTCCAAATCGGTGCTGTTCCAGCGCCGATCATGGAGGGCCATGGGACCTTCCATGAAAGACCGCAGCCGGGTCAGGACCGATTCCACCCGGTCCGGGGCAAAGGTAGTCTCCCTCAGGTCCAGGATGGCCTGACCGAGGAGGCTTCGGAACTCCTCATTTTCCCAGAGGTTCCGAAAAAAGGCAGAGGCCTCCAGGGTGGTCTCCAGGGTATCGTGGTGAATGTAAGGCGCGGTCAGCCCTGGGGAGTCCATGTCATAGAGCATATATCTCCACTTCCCGTCACCAAAGCCCGCCGAGGGCGTGACGGTCCGCCACAGCTGGGTGTTTTCCACCGGCCAATCGATGTGGCGTCCGCAATAGATCATCACGGCGTAATACTGCACCAGGCTGTCCAGGTCTATGGTCTGCGCCAGAGCCTCCCAGTTTTCCGGCTGGGTGAAGTCTGTGTAGTTTGTAAAGCCGTTGAGGGCCGACACCAGCTCCTCCCCCCGGTGGGCATCCCCCTCCTCCAGGACGGAGGACTTGACGGTGACCACTGCCTTCTCCGGCACCTGGTAGGTGGCGGAAACATAGTGGGCGGTATAGCCCTCCGTCAGGTCGTAAAGGCCCCAGTATTCCCCGTTGAGAAACACCTGGCAGGGCACATAGTGGTGGGTGGAAAAATCCATACCCTGGCACAGCTCCGCCACCAGCCGGTTCTGAAGCTTCCCATCGGTGTCGTTGCCGCCGGAATGGAGGGTCATGGTGTTGGGGAAATAGCCGGTGCCCCAGAAGTCGTAGCGGAATTCTTTCAGGCCGCTGTATTGCTTCCGGGCGAAGAGGTTCAGACTCTTCTGGGGCAGACGGCGGCTCCAATTGCCCTTGATCCGGATGCCGCAGGCAGAGGCTGCCCGGAGGACTCCGTCTTCATCAAAGTATTGGAAGCTGGCCTCCCGCTCCCAGTCCATGCCCCGGTTGTAGTAGTTGCCGGACCAGTCGTCCCCTGTGTAGCTGTCGCCCTTCACGTAAATGCCGGTTTTGGGGTCCATAAGCCCGGCGGGGTCGGTGATGAGGGAAACCACATGGCAGCCTTCATACCCCGGCTTTTGGGAGAAGCCTACGAAGTAGCTCCCGGCGGTCATCTCGCTGCCCCCCAGCCGGTCGTAGTACCTGACCCGGATCACGGTGCATTTGTCTACCTTTTCTTTGGGATAGGTCACGGATTCGGTAGAAATGTCCTCCCGCACAGAGAGGACATTTTCGTTTTCGGTGGCGTCGCCAATATAGATGGGGCCTTCGTAGCGCAGGGAATCCCGGGTAGGCTCGGAGCCGTCCAGGGTGTAATAGACCTCCTTGGAGGGAGCCTTGATCTTCAGATAAAAGGGCTCCTCGTAAAAGCCGGAGGGATGGGAGAAGCTGATATTGCCGCTTCCCAGCTCCGTTGCCTTGTAGAGGGTTTCCGGCCGGCTTCTTCCGCCCACCAGCACGGCGGCCAGGATGGCAACGCCGCTGATGCGCAGCAGCCGGCAGGCAGGCCTGCGGCTCATCAATAGGTCACTTCGCCGTCATGCTTCATCAGGCTGACGGAGCCCACGCCCTGGATCTTGGAAATGGCATCGGTGAGGGCAATGCCGTCCTTCACCCGCAGCTCCACCACCAGGTCCAGCTGTCCCCGGGAAATGGAGCGGCTCTTCTCCTGAAAATCCTTGCACCCTGCCTTGATGGCGGCCTGAATGGCCTCGTCGGTCTCCTTGTCTGCCTTGGCGTTGACCAGCAGCAGCATGGGAGCCCTGGCAACGGGCAGCAGGTCAAAAATCAGAATGGCCAGGGTGGCAAAGGCGCACAGCAGCACCGCCAGGCTCTTCTGACCGGCGCCTACCATAATACCCACGCTGATGGACCAGTAGAGGAACACCAGGTCCATGGGGTCCTTCACGGCGGTACGGAACCGGACAATGGACAGGGCACCCACCATGCCCAGAGACACCACCACGCTGGAGCGGATGGTCAGGATGATGGCGGTGGTCACAACGGCCATAGCCACCAGAGAGATATTGAAGCTCTTGGAGTAAAACACCCGGCGGGTCATGTAGCGGTAGCAGAAGAAGATATAGGCGCCCAGGATCAGGGCGATGACCAGAGTCACCACATAGCCGTAGACGGACAGGTCTCCCCCGGCTGCGAACTTCTCCAGAAAGGACTTCTTGAATACATCGTTGAAGGTTGTCATTGGTTTCTCCTTTTCTTTGGGTCAGGAAAGATCCGCCAGTCAGTAAGTGCCGACTAACTGTAACGTCACGCATAAAATCTTCACGGCGGTTTTTCACAGGTTTTTCTTATTATAGCAAAGGAAATTCCCCTTGTCCACTGGTAGAAATGGGTTTTTGAGCAAAAAGAATAGATTGTATAAAATCCGAACTGCAAAAAATCCCCGGGGCCTCTTGCCAAGGCCCCGGGGAGTGTGTATAATGGCCCAGGTATTTTGAAACAAAGGACGGACCCAGCTTATGACGGAAGCGCTGATTGTTTTTTTCGACCTCATCGGCACCATTGCCTTTGCCATCTCCGGGGCACTGATCGGCATCAGTAAAAAAATGGATCTCTTCGGCACCCTGGTCCTGGCCATTACCACCGCCTGCGGCGGCGGCTGCCTCCGGGATGTGATCGTGGGCAGCGTCCCCCCTGCCATGTGCCGGAATCCCGTCTATGTTGTCATCGCCGCGGTGGTGGCCACCATTGTGTTCCTGCTGGTGTTTTTTCACACCCATATGCCCAGGATGCTGGCCCCTCTCTATGACAAGATGCTTTTCTGGTTCGATACCCTGGGCCTGGCGGCCTTTACCGTAGACGGGGTCATGGTGGGCATCCGATGCGGCTACGGGGACAATGTCTTCCTGCTGGTGTTTCTGGGCTTCCTCACCGCCGTAGGCGGCGGCACCCTCCGGGACGTGCTGGCAGGGCGGATCCCGGATATCTTCCTGAAGCACGTCTATGCCGTAGCCGCCATCGCAGGAGGGCTGCTGCTGACCCTGACCCGGCCCCTGGGAGACAAGCCCTCCATGATCCTGGGCTTCTCTCTGGTCATCGCCCTGCGGTGCCTGGCGGCCCACTACCGGTGGAATCTGCCGAGGATCCGGGACTGATAAACGCGAAAACGCCCCTGCCATCCCAAACATGGCAGGGGCTTTTCTTCGCCTTCCCCTATGGGGAAGGGGGACCGCCGCAGCGGTGGATGAGGGGCAGTACCAGCTAAAATCTGACTTCCTACTCCCCTCATCCGTCAGGGCTTACGCCCTGCCACCTTCCCCGGAGGGGAAGGCTTTTATTCCAGATACCAGCCCACATTATTCGGGGCGTGGGGGTACTTGAATGCCTCGCTGGCCTTTTCGTACCACTCCATTTTGGTTTCCTTGTCTTCGTACCGCCAGCCCACGCCGTACTCGTTGCCGGAGGTGACGATCCAGCAATCCGGGTGGTCCTCCTGGAAGGCATCCCGGTCCTCCTGGGAGATCTTGTTCCAGATGCCGCCTACGGCGGTCAGGTGGGTCATATTCCGCTCTTCCAGGGCGGACAGCCCTTCCGTGGCCTTGGTGTGGCTGATGTTCAGCATCTCCAGACTCTCGCAGTCCTCCAGAGGGCTCAGGTCTGTGATATAGCCGCAGTTGGCGATTTCCAGGATCCGCAGGTTCTTGCACTGGGACAGGGGGCTCAGGTCCTTGATGGGGGAGCCGGAAATGATCAGCACCTCCAGGCTCTTCATGCCGGAGAGGAAGGAAGAGTCGTTCAGATACTCGTCGTGGCCGAAATCGGCGTATTTCACGTCCTCCAGATATTGGAGCTCGGAGCAGTTGCTGTCCTTCAGGTCGTAGACGCTGCGGACTACCTCCGCATCCGTCAGGCTGGTGCCGTTTCCGAAATAGACCCGCCAGACCACCTTGGTCCGGTCCCGATAGTCCTCCCGGAGCTTGACCAGCACATCGCTGCTCAAGCCGCAGTCCTCCAGCACGAAGCGCTTGCAGTTGGACAGCAGGTCCAGGGCCAGCCGGACCTCCTCCTCGCCGCTGTCGCCGATGCTCTTCTTTTTCAGGACCACCTCTTCCATGTCCGTGGAGAGAGTCTCCCCGTAAAAGTCGAAGGCGTAGTGGAAGACGGCCTGGGGGGCGGCGGCAATGATCTGCTTGGCCTGCTCCTTGGTAAGTCCGCTGTCCCCGTTTTCATCGCAGAGCTCTACGGTCTCCAGGTCCGGCAGCTTCCCCAGCTGGGCGGCGGTCTCCTCCAGGGTCTCCCCGGTCAGCGCCGACAGGTCCAGCTCCTTGGTGTCGCTTTCGTACTCCCCGCCCAGAATATCCACGGTGTAGGAGAAGTCGATGTCCGGGAAGGCCTCCTGGAGGCCCTGGAACTCTTCCAATGTCAGAGCCATTTTGGGGAAGGTCACGGTTTTCACCTGATGCAGAAACAGCAACCCCTCCTTCAGGGTGTCCAGGTCAAAGGTGCCCTGGCCCAGCTCCAGCTCCGTAGCGTCCGGCAGAGCCACCGAGGCCCCCAGGCTTACTGTGTAGCTGACGGACACATTGGGCAGCGCCTCCTGGAGCTGCTCCAGAGCCGTGTAGTTATCGCAGGCCGAGGCATCGATGATCTTCAGCTTCGGGAAATAGGTTTGCAGCAGCCAGATATCATCTGAGCTGGGATTCTGAATGGAAATGCGGGTAGCGTCGTTGGACACCTTCCCCCCCTGGAAGGGAACATTCCACAGGATCTGACAGTTCGGCAGCTGGGCATGGACGCTGTCGTAGTGGGCAAAGGAAATGTCCTCCTCCCGCAGATCCAGGCTCTGGGCGCTGATGGGATAGGCCTTGTTTTCCACAAAAATGTGGGTCTTCTGATAAATGATAAACGCCGTCAGGCCCACCGCGATCAGGGTCACCACAACGGCAAGGGTCACGAGGATCGTAACCACCGGATTCTTTTTCACGTACTTTTCCTCCGATACGCAGACTATCTGCTATCATAATACATTCACCGGCATTTTTCAATAAAAAAATCGGGACGGCAACCCTGCCGCCCCGAAGGATTTACAGATTCTTCACCATCAGCGCCCGTATGGCATTCAGCACCGCCAGCACCATAACGCCTACGTCGGCGAAAATGGCGGCCCACATGTTGGCAATGCCCAGAGCGCCCAGCAGCAGGCACAGCAGCTTGATGCCAATGGCAAAGACGATGTTCTCGTGGACGATCCGCAGGCACTTCCGGGAGATGCGGATGGCCTTGGCGATCTTCATGGGGTCATCGTCCATGAGCACCACATCCGCCGCCTCGATGGCCGCGTCAGAGCCCATGGCCCCCATGGCAATGCCGATGTCCGCCCGGCTCAGCACCGGGGCGTCGTTGATGCCGTCGCCTACGAAGGCCAGCTTGCCGGTGTGCTTCTGATCCAGCAGCTCCTCCACCTTGCTGACCTTGTCCCCGGGAAGCAGCTCGCTGTACACGGTGTTGATGCCCAGCTCCTTGGCTGTGGCCTGGGCCACGGCATCGATGTCGCCGGTGAGCATAACGGTCTGCTTCACACCGGAGGCGCTCAGGGCCTCCATGGCGGTCTTGGCGGAGGGTTTCAGCAGGTCCGAGATCAGGATGTGACCGGCGTAGGCTCCATCCATGGCCACATGGACAACGGTGCCGGTGCTGTGGCAATCCTGATAGGGGACGCCCAGCCGCTTCATGAGCTTCCGGTTTCCGGCGGCCACGGGGATCCCGTCTACCTTGGCGGTAACTCCCTCGCCGGATACCTCCCGGATGTCCGTCACCCGGCTTCTGTCCAGGGGCTGGCCATAGGCCTTTTGCAGGCTTTTGCTGATGGGATGGGAGGAGGCGCTTTCCGCCAGAGCCGTCAGCTCCAGGAGCCGGTGCTCCTCCAGAGGGCTGTGGTGTACGCCGGTGACCTCAAAGACCCCCTGGGTCAGGGTGCCGGTCTTGTCGAAGACCACCGTATCCACCTGGGACAGGGTTTCCAGGTAGTTGGAGCCCTTGACCAATACGCCCTCCCGGCTGGCACCGCCGATACCGGCAAAGAAGCTCAGGGGGATGGAGATGACCAGGGCGCAGGGGCAGGAGATGACCAGGAAGGTCAGGGCCCGGTAGACCCAGTCCCCCACATCCGGGCTCATGCCCAGAACCAGCCGGACAATGGGGGGCAGCGCCGCCAGAGCCAGGGCGCTGTAGCACACCGCGGGGGTATAGACCCGGGCGAACCTGGCGATAAAGTCCTCGGACTTGGACTTCCGGGAGGAGGCGTTCTCCACCAGGTCCAGGATCTTGGACACGGTGGACTCACCGAAGTCCTTGGTGGTGCGGATCTTCAGCACACCGGTCAGGTTGATGCAGCCGCTGATGACCTGGGCTCCGGGAGCGATCTGCCTGGGCACGCTCTCGCCGGTCAGGGCGCTGGTGTTCAGGCTGGAGGTGCCCTCCACCACCAGGCCGTCGATGGGCACCTTTTCACCGGGCTGGACCACAATGATGCTGCCCACCTCTACCTCATCCGGGTCTACCTTCTCCAGGACCCCCTCCCGCTCCACGTTGGCATAGTCCGGGCGGATATCCATAAGCTCGGTGATGTTCCGGCGGCTCTTCCCCACGGCGTAGCTCTGGAACCACTCACCGATCTGGTAGAACAGCATAACGGCAATGGCCTCCAGATAGTCGCCGTTTTTCGCAATGGCCAGAGCAAAGGCACCCACTGTGGCCACCGCCATCAGGAAGCATTCATCAAATACCTGATGATTGCGGATGCCCTTCCAGGCCTTTTTCAGAATGTCTCCGCCAATGATGAAATAATTCACCAGATAAGCCCCCAGCCGCACCCAGCGGCCCAAGGCGCCGAACACCGCGTCATAGCCCTCCGCCGGGATCAGCTGCAGCACGATCAGCAGAGCGGCGGAAACCAGGATCCGGATCATGGATTTTTTCTGTTTCTTTGTCATGTGAGTCCTTCCTTTCCCGATCTAGCAGCCACGAACCGGCCTTGGGCCGGTTCGTGAAGAAATACATTATAGGAAAATCTCGCAGTCGTCCTCCACCTTTTTGCAGTTGGCCAGGACCTGCTCCATGGTGGCCTTCACATCCGCGCCTTCATCGAACTCCACGTTCATCTTCAGCATCATGAAGTTTACGGTGGCATTTTTGACGCCGGGGGTCTGCTTGGCCGCTTCTTCCATCTTGTTGGCGCAGTTGGCGCAGTCAACATCGATCTTGTAGGTCTTCTTCATGAGATTGATCTCCTTTGTCTTTTTATTTAACGATTAAGCAATCGTTGAATTGTTGTACCATCATCATACCACATTTTCCCCGGATGTCAAGGGGGTAATCAAGAAAAAAGCGTCCCTTCCAAAAATAAGAAAGGGACGCTGCTTCAGTTTTTCTTCGGCTTCAAACCGTCGTAGGACAGCATGGTCTTGGCCGTATCCATATCTGCCGTGCCGTTCAGGATCTTGATCCTGGCGGCCAGGGCCAGGCAGACTTCGCTCATGGCGGCGGGGATCTTCTCCTCCGGGATGGGACTGCCGCCGCAGAGGTAGAAGTCGGCCAGGCCGTGGGCGTAGATCATCATGTGCCGCAGCAAGGTATGGGCCTCCTCCGGGGAGAGCACAAACAGGTCGGATATCTCCTTTTCGATGGGCTCCACAATTTCCGGAAAAAGCTCCAGCAGTTCGTCCATCTGGCAGATGCCGCCGCTGGTGTGCATCAGCAGCTCGTAGAGGTTCGGATTCTCCGCGGCATAGCGGATCCAGCGCATACAGAATTCCAGAAAGGCCGGGGTATATTCCGCGGACTCCTGCAAATACTCCCGGAACTCCCGCCGGACCCGGTCCCGGACGGTCCTCTTCAACTCTTCCATGCCGGAAAAGTAGGTAAAGATGGGGGTCACGGTCATATGCATGGCTTTGGCCACTTCCCGGGCCGCAACCGCATCCAGGCCCCGTTCTTTCGCCATAAGATAGGCGGTTTCCTCGATCTTTTCCCGTGTGAATCTTACTTTTGGCGGCATGGCACTTTTTTCCTTCCCGTTTTTGATCCTTTTGATTTCATTATAACGGTTTCATAGAAAATGTCAAGATTTTGGGGGAAATCCCCTTTATCTCCTTCTTTGGTAGGAGTCAGATGCCAGGCTTGCCGGGAGAAATCTTACTTGACAAACCGCTTCAGGGCCCCGGTAAGGCTCAAGGCCACAATGATCTTGATGACATCGGGGATGATGTAGGGGATGACACACATGCCCAGCACGGCGGCCAGGGAGATGGCGCCCTTGGCATTGGTGTACACCACCAGGAACCAGGCGGTGCCGAAGGCGTAGCAGGCAATGAGCCCCAGGAGCATGGACAGGGCCAGCCCCCACTTCTTCTCACCCAGAACCTTTTCCAGGGCCCACATCAGCAGAGCAGAGGCCAGAAAGCCGATGATGTAGCCGCCGGTAGCTCCCAGCAGGCGGCCAATGCCGCCGGTGAAGCCGGAGAAGACCGGCAGTCCCACGGCACCCATCAGCACATACACCAGCACCGCCAGGGTGCCCCGCTTGCCACCCAGCAGGCCCACGGCCAGGAAGACCCCCATGGTCTGCAAGGTGAAGGGGATCTGCCCCGGAATGGAGATCCAGGCGCAAATGGCCATCAGGCAGGCGAAGAGGCCGATATAGGCCATGTCTTTTGTAGATAGCTTTTTCTTTTCCATTTTCTTTTCCTCCAAAAATTATATACTCGTGGATCCCACGGGTCTGACGCTGATCTCCCCGGAGCGCAGGACCTCCCGGCTCCCGTCGGGATACTGGACCAGGAGGCCGCACTGCTCGTCCAGGTCCAAAGCCCGGGCCGGACGGCTGCCCTGGGGACTCTGGACCAGAATGTCCTTTCCCAGTACCAGGCACCGGCGGCGGTAGTCCCTGAGGGCCTCCTGGGGCTCTGCCAAGGCCCCTCTCAGGCCGTTCAAAAAGGCGGCGGCCAGGGCGTTTCGCCCGTCTTCCCGGCGGGCCTCATAGACGCTTCCGGCGATAGACGCGATCTCCGGCGGGAAGCCCCCTTCCGGGGTGTAGGCGTTGAAGCCCACCCCCAGCACCGCATAGTCCAATGTCCCTTCTTCCAGCCGGAAGGCGGCTTCCGTCAGAATGCCGCAGACCTTTTTGCCCTCTATAAAAATATCGTTGACCCACTTGATCCCGGCCTCTCTACCGGACACCTGCTCCACCGCCTGGGCGGCGGCGGCAGCAGCCAGGGTCGTCAGGCACCGGGCGGCGGCAGGGGGCCAGTCCCGGCGCAGCAGGGCGCTGAGATATACGCCGGTATCCGCCGGGGAATAGAATTTCCGTCCCAGTCGTCCCCGGCCCAGGGTCTGGCTGGCCGCCACCAGCACGGTGCCCTCCGGGGCTCCCTGGTCGGCCCTGGCTTTCAGCAGGGCGTTGGTGGAGGTCACCTGATCCAGCACCTCGATCTTCCAGACTTCCCGGCTATCCAGGCGGCTTTCGATACCTCCCAGGCTCAGGATATCCCCGCCGGGCAGCAGCCGATAGCCCCGGCTGGGCTGGCCCTCAATGGGATAGCCCCCGGCCCGCAGGGCGGAAATGGCCTTCCACACCGCCGCCCGGGACAGATTCAGGCTCTGCGCCAGCTCCTCGCCGGAGAGATAGGACCCCCGGCAGGCGCTCAGAAGGGTCAGGACCCGGTCTTTGGTCGTCATGGTGTTCACCTCGCTACATAACCCTCTCCTGGGAGAGGGTGGACCGGCGCAGCTGGGACGGGTGTGGGGCGGTACAAAGTCCGACCCGGTACCGCCCCTCATCCGCCGCCGGGGCGGCACCTTCCCCCAGGGGAAGGCAGGGCTTTTTCCTCAGGCATCCTAGCATGGAGGAAGGAACTTGTCAACCTTTGATTTTTTCAGGTTTACAATGGGGCAAAACAAAAAGCGCCCCGGGGAACCGGGGCGCATCGGATACTTTTTTAGCAGCCGAAACCAGTCATATGGCACAGAATCTGCCAGATATCACAAAAATGAAAACACATGATCTTGGCCTCCTTGTTGGGATCTGTCTCTCGAGGACAGGAGGATTGTAACGCATTTGTAATCATTTTTCAAGCTGTAAATTCTGGAAGTGCTCTCTTGTCCGGGCATATTCCGCCCCTCATCCGCCGCCAGGGCGGCACCTTCCCCCAGGGGAAGGTAAGAAGGATGTGTTTATCCCACTGTCCCGTCCAGGCCCGGATCCTCCGTGAAGGTCAGGATCAGCCCGTTGGGCAGGCAGGCGATGGGCATACCGCTGTCGCACCAGCCCATGGACATACAGATGTGGTCCGGGCAGGTGGCGCTGGTGACGGCCACCTTGTTGTCCTTGATTTCTACGGTGTTGCTGCCGCCGTTGGCGGAGGTCAGGGTCAGGACCCGGTCCTTGGACAGGTCCAGGGTCATGGTGATCTTTCCGTCCTGGATGACGGTGACGTAGTGCTTCTCCTGCTGGCCCAGCAGGAGCCAGGCTCCCAGGCCCAGGCTCGCAGCCAGGGCAATGGCGATGATGATGATCCAGTGCTTTGTTTTCATGTTGAACCTCATTTCATTTGTCATTGCGAGCCAGCGTGCACACTGGCGTGGCAATCCCCCGGATCCTCAGAAATTCCCATTCAACCGGGGGATCGCCACACCAGTGACATCGGTCACTGGTTCGCGATGACGGTGCTTTTCAGTCTTCCCTGTGGGACGCGGTATATTCCCGGATGCACTCCAAAAAAGCCTGACCATACCGCTGGGCTTTGCTGGAGCCTACACCGTTGACCTTCAGGAATTCCTCCTGGGTCCTGGGGGCTTTCCGGGCCATGTCCTCCAGGGAGGCGTTGGTAAAGATGATGTAGGCGGGCTGGCCCGTCTTCTTGGCAATGTCCCACCGGAGGGCCTTCAATGCCTCCAGAAGCCCTGCCGGAGTGGGGCGCCGCTCCTGTTTCCTGGGGACCACCAGGGTGAGGGTCTCCTCCCGGTGGGTCTTTTCGTCGCAGTTGCCGCAATTGCCGCATCTGGGCGGATGGTCCTGGCCGAAATAGTCCAGGATCCGGCCCCGGAGACACAGGCCGGTCTTGCAGTAGTCCACCATCCGGTCCAGGCGATTCAGGTCCTGGCGGATCCGTTTCTGCTCCTGCTCCTCCGTCAGCTCGCTTTCCCCGGAGGAGTGCTCCACAAGCCACTTGGCGGTATACACATCCCTGGGGGCGTAGAAGAGGATGCACTCCGCTCCGGCTCCGTCCCGGCCTGCCCGGCCCGCCTCCTGATAATAGGCCTCCAGGCTCTGGGGCATGGAATAGTGGATCACATAGGATACGTTGGACTTGTCGATGCCCATGCCGAAGGCGTTGGTAGCCACCATGACATTGGCCCGGTCGTAGATGAAATCCTCCTGGTTTTCCTGGCGCTCCCGCTCCGCCAGACCGGCGTGATAGCGGGTAGCCCCGATGTCCCGGGACCGGAGGAGCTGGCAGACGGACTCCACATCCTTGCGGGTGGTGCAGTAGATAATGCCGGTCTTGTCCCGCCGCTCCCAAAGGAGCTTCAGCAGCTCCGCGTTTTTGTCCTTGGGGCGGCGGACCTCGAAGCGCAGATTGGGCCGGTCAAAGCCTGTGGCCACCCGCTCCGGGTCGTGGAGGTCCAGGATTTTCTCAACGTCTTCCCGGACCCGGGCAGTGGCTGTGGCCGTAAAGGCGGAGACCACAGGGCGATGGGGGAAGACCTTCAGAAAGTCCACGATTTTCAGATAGCTGGGCCGGAAATCCTGGCCCCACTGGGAAATGCAGTGGGCCTCGTCTACCGTCACCAGGGAAACGGTCCTGGACTGGATGGCCTCCAAAAAGCCGTCTGTCAGAAGCCGCTCCGGGGCCACATAGATGATCTTGTACATGCCGCTCTGGATGTTCCGGTACACCAGGCGGATCTGGTTGGGTGTCAGGGAGGAATTGATGTAGGCCGCGCTGACCCCCGCGTCCTTCAGGGCCATGACCTGGTCCTTCATGAGAGAAATCAGGGGGGAGATGACCAATGTCACCCCCGGCAGCATAAGCCCCGGCACCTGGTAGCACAGGCTCTTGCCGCCGCCGGTGGGCATGATGCCGAAGGCATCCCGGCCGGAAAGCTGGGCATCGATGAGCTTCTCCTGGCCGGGCCGGAAGGCGGTGTAGCCGAAGTATTGCTGTAACGTTTCGAGTTTGTTCATTCTGGTCTCCATGGCCTTCTCCTGGGAGAAGGGTTTCGCTTAGTCTACCACATTTCTACCGATATTGCAAATACCCCATGAATTTCTTCACCGCCAGGGAGGCGGTCTCCTGCTCCCGGATGGCCAGAGCCGTCTCCCGGTAGGCCGTCACGTCCAGCTCCTTGACCACCACGTTGAAGGGGACCCGTTTCAGGATCATCTCCGTCAGCATACTCACCCCCAGGCCGCTTTCCACCATGGCCATAATGGCGTAGTCGTCCCAGGTGGTGAAATGGACCCGGGGCTTGAGCCCGTGGCGCTGGAACACCTCGGAGACCTCGGCCTGGGCCCCTTTTTCCAGCAGCATGAAGGGCTCCTCCGCCAGGGCGGCAATGGGCACCCGGTCGTATTGGGTCAGAGGGTGGTTTTGGGGAAGAATGGCCAGGAGCCGGTCCCGGCCTAAGGGGATGGTGTCGAAGTCCGTTCTCGTGGGCAGCCGCAGAAAGCCGCAGTCTACCCGGCCCTGGGCGATCCAGTCCTCAATTTCCGTGTAGTCCCCCAGCAGAAGCTCATAGTCAATGCCCGGATAGTCCTTCTGAAAGGCCTTGATGATATTGGGCACCCAGTGGATGGCACCGCTGGAAAAGGTGCCGATGCGGATGATGCCGGACTGGACCCCATGGAGGTCGTCCACCTGCATCTGCAGCTTCTGATACTCGGTGCACAGGCTCTGGGCATAGGGCAGCAGTCGGGAGCCATCGGAGGTCAGCCGGATGCCGGCCCGGTTCCGCTCCAGGAGGGTGATATTCCATTCCTTCTCCAGGTCGTGGATCATCCGGCTGACGCCGGACTGGGAGTAGTTCAGCACCTCCGCCGCCCGGGTGAAGGAGCCGTATTCCACAGCCTTGATAAAAGCCATGTACTTCAGAATATTCATATCCATAGCGCATCTCTCCTTATGCATGCGTTTTCCGCATGCTAGCCATGCGAAACATTCGCTTTTCAAATAGTTATCCCTATGATACAATGCCCCCATGAGAAATTCAAGAGAGGATGCGAAAAAAATGACCACTTCCACCGTCTGTATCACCATCACCATTCTCGTCTACCTGGCAGGAATGCTCTGGATCGGTGCCCGCCTCGCCAAGCAGAACGAATCCAGCTCCGACTTCTACCTGGGCGGACGAAAGCTGGGTCCTCTGGTTACGGCCATGAGCGCCGAAGCCTCCGATATGTCCAGCTACCTTCTCATGGGTCTTCCGGGCCTTGCCTACCTCAGCGGCCTGGCGGACGTTGGCTGGACTGCCATCGGCCTGGGCCTGGGCACTTACCTGAACTGGCTCTTCACCGCCCGCCGGATCCGGCGGTATACCCAGATCACCGGGGCCTTCACCCTGCCCCAGTTCTTCTCCCACCGGTTCCACGACCGCAAGCACATCCTGTCCGCCATTTCCGCGGTGATCATCATTGTCTTCTTCATCCCCTACACGGCCTCCGGCTTCTCTGCCTGCGGCAAGCTGTTCTCCAGCCTCTTCGGTGTGGACTACATGGGGGCCATGATCGTCTCCGCCATTGTCATCGTGGGCTATACCGCCGCCGGCGGCTTCCTGGCGGCCTCCGTCACGGACCTGATCCAGAGCATCATCATGACCATTGCCATTCTGTTCGTTCTGATCTACGCCACGGTCCAGGCCGGGGGCCTGGGAGCCGTCCTGGAGAACGCCAAGGCCCTGCCCGGCTACCTGTCCTTTACCAGCACCTATACGGGCTCCGGTTCTGCCCCCTATGGCTTCCTCACCATCGTCTCCACTCTGGCCTGGGGCCTGGGCTACTTCGGCATGCCCCACATCCTGCTGCGGTTCATGGCCATTGAGGACGAGAAGAAGCTGGTGGTCTCCCGCCGGGTAGGCTCCGTGTGGGTGGTCATTGCCATGTTCCTGGCCGTGATGATCGGCGTTGTGGGCAACACCCTGACTGCCTCCGGCACAATCCAGTCTCTGTCCGGCTCCGCCAGCGAGACCATCGTCATCCAGATCGCCACCCTCCTCAGCAAAGCCGGTATCCTGCCCGCCCTCATGGCCGGTCTGATCCTGGCCGGAATTCTTGCCAGCACCATGTCCACCGCCGACTCCCAGCTGCTGGCCGCCTCCTCCAGCGTGTCCCAGAACCTGCTGCAGGATACCCTGGGCCTGAAGCTGAGCCAGAAGAGCAGTATGCTGGCCGCCCGGCTCACCGTGGTGCTCATCGCCATTCTGGGTGTGGTCATTGCCCAGGACCCCAACAGCTCCATTTTCGGCATTGTGTCCTTCGCCTGGGCAGGCTTCGGCGCGGGCTTCGGCCCCCTGGTCATCTGCTCCCTCTACTGGAAGCGCACCACCTTCCCCGGAGCCATTGCCGGTCTCGTCTCCGGCGGCGTGTTTGTCTTCATCTGGAAGTACCTCATCAAGCCCCTGGGCGGCATCTGGGGCATCTATGAGCTCCTCCCCGCCTTCCTGGTGGGCCTGATCGCCATCGTAGCCGTGAGCCTGCTGACCAAAGCCCCCAGCGAGGAAGTCGTAAACGAGTTCGAGCTGGCCAGAAGCAATGAGGAACTGAAATAACTATTGTTTCATATCGGGAAGTGATTTACAATCCGGCACCAGATTTGACGCTTACAAAACAAACGCTATAATCATAAGGAGAGGCAGTCAAAAAGATTGCCTCTCCTTTTGCCTTTGGGCAAGGACTTCATCGCCTCGTCTAACTTTCTCCGCAGATGTGCCCAGCACCCAACTGCCGTAATATCTTCCGGGAGGAAACTGCCGGACTCCAGACGCTTGTACAGAAGGTCTGCTCACAGAGTTTTCGCATTATGTTCCCAAATTTCCCTTCATACATCACTTCATCACTCACAAATGTATCCTCCTATTCCTGGACGAGATTGACTGCCACATGATACAATAGTTTCCCTGATATGAAGGGAATCATGGTATATGTGTTATGATACCTGCATCCATTTGATATACTTCATCGCAGAGGTAAGCGATATCCTCTTTGAAATGACTGGCTAGAACGATTGTCACTCCTTTTTCTTTTAATGAAAGCAGCAGCGAGCGAATATCTTCTACACCCTGGTTGTCCAAGCCGTTCATTGGCTCGTCCAGAATGAGCAACTTAGGTTTCTCCATAATGGCTTGCGCGATGCCTAACCTTTGGCGCATACCCATAGAATATTTACCTACGTGCCTTTTTAAATCCGGGTCAAGGCCTACGGTGTTCATACTCTGCCGGATTTCATTGATGCCAATTTTTCTCTGGATGGACGCGAGGTGCTTCAAATTGCGAATCCCGGATTCTTGAAGAAGAAAGCCCGGCGATTCAATGATAAAGCCGATGTTCTCAGGGAAATCCACATCTTTCCCCACTTGTTTCCCCCATACCCGCACCTCGCCAGCAGTGGGAATAACAAAGCCACAGATGCTTTTCAGCAGAACCGTTTTCCCGGAGCCATTTCGGCCAATCAAGCCATAGATCTTTCCGGCTTCACAGGTCAGAGATACATCTTTCAAGACTTCATTCTTTTCATATCTTTTAGTTACATGTTTGATTTCAATAACTGAACTCATTCTTTTTCCCTCCGAAATACTTTGAATTTTGGAGTCATGATACATCCCGCAAGTAAGCATACAATGGAAATACCAAAGAACCAGAACGCATAATCCAGCCCAACTTGGTACAGACTGTTGCTGCCCTTAAGTGCCTGTAACTGTGCCAATGTCACCGGGGAAATCCTATAGAACCAAGGCAGCCATTCGTTTGCCACGGTAATGTCCATCAGAATAAATCCAGCGGATAGAAAGGTCCCAACATATTTTCCCGTTACATAGTTTAAGAAATAGGTCATCAGTCCAAGCCATATAGCGCATGCCCAGCTTAGCAGGAAACTGAGAACCATGGCCTGCAATGGTGTGTATGCGCCAATTACATAATCGTCGACAGAAAATGGAATCCCATACTGAGAGCCTACAGAATATCTGGCCAGAGTACCCCAGATTTTCCCCCAACCATTCTGAAATCCCATGTTGGGAAGTAGGGGGAGAATGCTGAACAGGAGTATCATAAGTATATAGAGAAATGACAACACAACAATATACATACATTGCCCGGCAGTCCAGGCAATGTAACCGGCCCTGGGCAAAATGTATTTTTGAATCTCACTTTTGAAAGGGGCATCACAGAACAGGGCTACAGCTCCCGCCATGAGTACCAACTGACAGATAAAATCACTGGTGATATGAGGGAATGCCCAAGGCGTGACAGGAATACCTACATCCTGGGAAAAATCTAACACACCTTGCAAATTGGAGAATACGAAGATAGCTGCCAGAAGGAAGATCAGCAAAATTCTTTGATTGGCACGAACCTGTTTCATCTGAAATGTAAACACGCGTTGTATTTTATTCCACATTCCAGATTCTCCTTTCGATACGTTCCGTAAAAAGGCGATAGGATAAAAAAACGAGCGCAAGAACCACCATGGTTGTAACAATTAAAGTCACGGAATCCGAATAGATTTTCCCTCGGGCACAAAGAAGCATTTCGATGCGAAGCCCATTGGGCAATCTCAGCAAGCGCCCAATCTGTGTAAGGAAAAATCGGAAAATAAACGGCGCACAGATTGCTACATAGCTGCTTGGGAAAAAGGCTGAAGTACATAAACCAACGCTTCCCCAAAGCGCACCGCTCAAAAAGCTGATATACAATATAATAGCGAGGTAGGGTACCCCACCCCCGATAGTAAGCGCATGAAAGAAAGGAATCCCTTTGGATTCAAGTATCTCCTCCGGTGTTACTATCGGGAGGTAGGTGCCCAAAACCATCATAAAAATCAATCCACCCAGGAACATAGTTAGTCCCCCCAAAACAGAGGCCACCAGAAATTTAGAGCGGGCATAGGCATGACGGCCACACCTGGAAGCCTTGTAAATGCTCATACCGCCTTCCAACTCCCAGCAATAATTAGCCGCAAAGGGGATTGCTGCCATAGTAGTTGAAAAATATCCTGTGAACACGCCTCCGAAGGAAAAGGAGTTGAACACATAATACATAATGCAAATGGGAGATCCTTCTCCGTAAATTAATGGGTTGTTGATGCTGATGCGAAGATCTTGCCAGTTGTCAAAGCAGAAACCTAGCGTAACCCCTAGAATTGCCAGTAAAAACGGATACTTCATCCCAATCCTAAAGTCCGCACAGGCTGTCCTGGCAAAGGTTGACTTACCCTCCATATGCCAGGTCCTTCCCAGTAATTGCATTGAAGCGCTCTGCATTTGCATATTCTGTATGCCAAGTTCCTGTCCCATCACTATTTTCTTCCGACGTTCTTCGAGTTACGAAACACCAGTAAGGCGTCAGAGTCACAGAATCTTCATTTACAACCGGCAAGTATTCCAGCCAAGCATTGCAAAACTCTATGGTACTGGTGTGGATCTCTAAGTCATACTTGTCCTTCAGCGCCGCAACTGCTTCATCCGGGGTCAAAATAGTCTGTGGTTGAGATTCTGACTCGATGGTACAGGGGAAATACACATCACACTCCTGAAGGCCATCGGTGTTTATCATCATGGTTGCTGTAACAGAAGGCGTAGGCATCATACTGACCGCAGAAGCAACACCCGGTTCTTCTGATCCTAGCAGCGGAATCCCATCACATGCAAAAGAGAATTCCAAATAACAGGTATCTGTCGCAGCCGTGAGGTTGGTGGGAGGGAAACCATTCTCCGCATAGATTCCTCCGGTTCCAAATAATTCCTGCTGGAAGTCCATAAGCTCCTGACCCGTTAGGGTAGCGCATTTGAGGAGTTCTGGCTCAAAGGCAATGCCGAGCTTGTTCAGAATGTCTCTGCAAAAATGCTCCATCTCTGCCACAGTCATAAAAGATAAATCGCAAGGCTCTGCCTGGGAGTGATTTTTGGTGTAATAGTACATCAGGGTATGCACGTCCTGCATAGGATTCTCGCCCCAGTCGATATTATAGGCACTGTAGCTAATTGAATCTTTCCGCACTACAAGCTTTTTTCCACTGGATTCAAAGTAACGAAGGGCGCTGCGATCATCAATAGTGTAGCTGCCGTATCCTTCTGGGCAGAATATGCCAAACAGTCGATCTGGATCGCTATCCACTCTTTTTAGAGTGTAGGTACTGTATGCTTCTTTTTCAGGTATGATTACCTCTGCATCCATCCGAACATTCTCATCCAATTCTTGAAAAAGATGCTGGGTATTTACTTCTTTCGGAGCAGATGTAGGATCTGTCTCGGATGCCATAGGTGCTGTAACCAATGTATTGGGTGGAACTGTGACCTCATTGGTTTCAGCTCTCACTACTTGCTTATCATTCACTGAATTTATGTTTCTTTTTATGTCTTCGCCGTTTGTGTGATTCAAATGAATTACCACACAACAAAATATTGTGACCATTAGAATAGCAGAAACGCATAGAATCCCTCTTGGGACTTTGCTGGATTTCTTTTGGTATCTTCTTTTTTTCATTATTTACACCTCAATATCAAATGTGATTCTTTTCAAAATACGATGCCAAGAATGTTCAGAAATCGGATGGTCTTTTTGTTCTCCCCAAAATTTCATCGATTACTGCTGAGATTATTCTGCTCTGTTTTCCCACAGCCAGAAAGACTGACGAGAATTAGTACCGCAATGACAGCACTTTGAAGAAATTTATCCATATTAATCAACCATTCGGCTGTAAATGCCAATGAATTTTTGAGCCAGTTGCTAACCAATTTATGAGCCACTTAGCAGCCCATAGTCCGTCTGTCAAGGACTACGCAAGTGGCAAGCCATCCTTGACAGCCGAACCATGGGCTGCATTTGTATTGACAAGCAAAGCAATTCAGAAAATTGCTTTGCTGTCATTCAGATAATGACAGAATTTATGAGTCTTTGTTTTAAGGACAGTTGGCTCAATAATTCATTAGCACATGGCTCACTTTTTCGCTAGCATTCACATATATAAAAACAGGCAACGCAAAAATGTGGTAAGTTTTTACATCTAATTGGTGATAATTGAATTAGAAATTGTATGCACCGTTAGCATAAAGGGTTGCGTAGGAGGTACTATCGCCATCCTTCTTTGCCCCTAAAAACAAAACGTCGTCACTGGCAACATAGTCCAAATAATCATAAGTTTTACGGGTAGCTTCAGTATGTTTACGATATACATCGACATAGTTATTCTCGGTGCGGTTCGCCTTCACACCGAGAATATTTGTACTGGAAACATTGCTCTTGCCGGTGTTATACAGAGTGAAATGCCAGGATTGTTCGGTGTCCCCCTTCTTGTGATAAGGCTCTTGGTGGTTGTCGCGATCTGTATACTCAAAGCTATAAAAATAATTTTCAGATGCCAGTGCAGTGATGGGAATGAGCATGACAACCAGCAGCGTAAGGGTAATGACCGTCCGCAGGATCTTATTGTTCTTCATAGATGATTCTCCTTTTTGAAATATTGCGTTGCCTGTTTTTTTAGTAACAAAAATACGCTTGCATGAATATAAAATGTCAAGAGTATTTCTTACATACGCACGTATATTCAAGTTATGGAAACGCCCGTAAAGTTACGGGTAAAGACGTAACTTAATTGAAATATTGAAGGAAAGAGAAACGCTTGCAGACCTCCCCAACAACATCTGAAACATTTATCATTCCAAGCATATTATTTCGGCTGTCAAGTGAATTGTTTCTGTTATCCCCCATCACAAAAACCGTTCCAACGGGCACCTGGTATGTAATGTTGTTGACATCGTCTAATGCTAGCATGGGGTCACTTTGATTCAAATTGAGATATGGTTCTGAAATCATTATCCCATTTACATAAACGGTATTTTTTTCATAGTCTAGCGTTACGGTATCTTCTGATACAGCTATTATCCGCTTAACAATATACCGTCCTGGCAAGGACCGTCCTGAAATATCAATTAGTATCACATCGCCTCTTGAAGGAATATAATTTACCTGATTTACCAAAAGGATATCTTTGTCCATAAATGTAGGATACATTGATTCACCGCTGACGATTGCAAGTCGAGCAACATGTGTATTAATATAAAATGCCATAGCAAGAATCAACAGGCAGCCCAATGGGGCCAGAAGCTTCACCAAAGCTTTCCGCTGGTTGGTTATTGCACCAATCATGCCGCTGCACGCACCTTTCTTTGCTATCGTTTTGTACTAGCGATGACATGAGGAACTTGAAGTATAGCTACAAGTAAAATGCCCGCACCCAATGCAGCGGTGTACTGAACTGATGCTGTTTTATACATTATCAAATACACTGCCATGGCTATCACTGCAAGAACGCAAGCAATTTTACGAAATAGCCGTCTCTCCTTGCTGGTCAGCTTTCTGGCATGATTTTCCACAGGGCTGAATACACAAAGGCATATTACAGACAAGAATACTAAAACTGTCAGAAATTTTATGTACCCTTCCTGGACAATTAGCTTTATAGATCCCATTGCCAACGCAAGCAAGGCAGTGGAAAGAATAACACAAAGCTTTGGAGAATCCAGATGATACCCACCGCTGAATTTCCGAATCAGCATAAATGGCGTGATCATCAGCAAGCCTTCCCGCAACATCCCGAACGCAAGGCCCAATACCACAGCGATGAAGATTGGAAGTAGGCCGAACAGGAGACTGTATACCGCATAGGAAAACAGTCCATTGTCCTCACCGGAAATAGCCCCCTCCTGTTCCAGCCACTTCGCAATTCCAGAAGTCAGTTCCCGGATCATTTGATCTTACTGAACCGCTCCAACTCCGCAGGTGCCTGGGGCTGGTGAATCAGGCAACAGGAGTTGGTGTTGGCGCAGATGAACAGGACGGCACAGAGCGCGGACACGGCGAATTTCGCGAGTTTGCGGGTGAGCATTGGAAGGGCAGTTGCTTGTTTCATATTGGGTACCTCCATTCTGAAATTTGTTGTGCTAATTTTTTGTACAGCCTCATTTTATTTCAGATTTGATCCAATATCAATGGCTCCTGCACGAAACGCATGATTTTGCGCATAAACGGTCATTATTTGTGAAAAAATAGTATGCTATCTATCTGCTTCAGAATATTAACAGTAATAGATAGAAAAAATTTTCTCATTTTTATATCTATAGCAGAATAGTTCTGGTATGGATTGTTGATGCAGTGCTGGAAACTTGATAAACTTACCAAGGTGATGAAGGGTGGAACTAAACTATATAGGAATCGGGCAGCGAATCGCAAAAAGGCGCCTCCAAATGGGTTTCAAGCAGAATATGTTGGCTGAAAGATTATATCTTTCAAACAATTATCTCTCCAGTATCGAGCGGGGAAAAGAAAAACCAAGTTTGGAAGTCATTGTAAATATCTGCAATGCGCTTCAGGTCACGCCGGACTATTTGCTGATGGGTAATATGTATTCCAATAATGTACCTCAAAACATTGCGGATGGATTGCGGCTGTGTACAAAAGAGGATTTATCCCTCCTGTCTGTATTGATTGATCATCTGGTAGAGCGGCAAAGCCAAAAATGGAATAATGACAATTTCGCGTAAGTGTGCTATAATCTTCTCAAAAGGAAGGGTGGCCGCTTATGCGAATTGTTTTTTGTGATGATGATCCCTTTATTTTGCGGCAGCTTCTGTCCCTTGTAAAGGATTTTTTCGCTAACTTGGGCGGAGCCGAGCCGGAGTATACGGTCTATCCCTCGGGGGACAAACTGATCCGCCAGGGAGCGCAATTTGATATTGCGTTTCTGGATGTGGAGATGCCTGGAGCCAGCGGGATACATGCCGGGGCAAAATTGAAAGAGCGGAATCCCAGAATTAAAATATTTATTGTGACTGCCTATCCGGATTATCTGGATGAAGCCATGCGCTTTCAGGTTTTCCGCTATCTGTCCAAGCCAATTGATAAAACCAGACTGTTTCGCAATCTGAAGGATGCGGTTTATGCCTATAATATGGAAACCCGTGAATTCCCAATCGAAACAGGCAGTGGCATTTTTGTGCGGAGGTCGGAGGAAATCATTTGCGTGGAAACTACCAATCGGAAAACAATTGTTCATACCGTAGACGGGGATTTGGTCAGCAGCAAAAGCATGGAATACTGGCGGGAAGCTCTTTCCTTACCCTGCTTTTATTCCACTCATCGCAGCTACATCGTCAATATGCGCTTTGTTTACAGCATTGGCAAGGACAGCGTGATCCTCAAGAATGGGAAGCAGCAAATGGAGGCGTTTTTGTCCAGAAGGAAATTCACCTATTTCAAAAATACCTATTTGGTATATATGGAGAGTACAAAATGATAGGTGAGAAATTATGCTTTGCAATCGTATTTGCCGCGGAGGCGATGATTGCGTGGCTGTATCTTGAATATATCCTAAGCCGGAAAAATCCGCTTCCTATTTCAATTTGTTCATTTGGCATTGGATATGCCACATTGTTCGCGTTTTCTCTTCTGGATAGTACGACCATTAACGCCATTACTTTTTGCGGCATCAATTATTTTTTAATCAAGTATAATTATCAGTGCAGCATAAAAACCGCTCTGCTTCATTCTACGTTTTTGTGCTTTGCTATGGTTGGCGCGGAACTTCTTGTTGTTCTGATAATCGGTTTGTTTGGATATGCTTTTTCCGCCTACACATATAATTTCCATATTATGCTCGTTCTTGCTGTCCTTAGCAAGCTGCTATATCTCATGTTTTCTATTATTGGATCCCGCATTTTTGCGCCGCATAAGTATAAAAATGAAGAGCCACGCCTGATGGTACTGTTCTGCGTTCTCCCGTTGCTGTCTTCATTGATTGCGATTACAATCGCGTATTTTGGAATGGCGGATGGAATCATGGGAAATAGCTCGATCATGACGATTTTGATTATCGTAACACTGCTAATCGTCAATTTGATTTTCCTGATTTTGTATAACAGTTTGCAAAAGGCCAATGAGGAATATCTTGCGCTACAGTTGAGTATGCAAAAAGAGCAGGCAGACATTGCCTACTACAGTGCGCTACAGGAACAGTTTGAAAACCAACGCATCCTGATCCATGACATAAATAAACACCTGGGAACCATCCATGACCTGGCCAAGCGAAATGACGCGACTGAGATCGAAATGTATATTTCCAGGTTGGAAGATACCTTTGCGCCTTCCAGCCAAGCAAAGCTATGTACGGACCCTATTTTGAATTTCCTTTTGCTGCGGTTCCGGGACGACTGCGAAGGAAAGAATATTCAGTTCCACTGCGATGTTCGGGAAAACAGCTCTGCTTTCCTCGATGCCGCCAGCATCACGACACTATACGGTAATCTGCTTTCCAATGCGCTTGAATCTGCCGAAGCTTCCACTGAAAGGCAAATTGAATTATCTGTAATACGGAACGCAATACAATCGGTTATTGTTATTTCTGTCATCAACTCCTGCGATAATCCACCAATGCCGGATGGGGATGGGGGCTTTCGGACCAGGAAAGCAGATCGGCTTCTGCATGGTGTCGGTCTGCGAAGTATTGAAAGAATTGTCTCCAAATATCATGGGGTCGCGACCATGTATTATGATCCTGAAAATAAGCAATTTCACCATGTGATTCAATTCCCAGAGCCGACCTAACGGAAGATAACTTATCGCTCAGCTTGTCTTTTTCAATATATCTATTACAGAGTAATCCTGGAATAGCGATAAAATTCTCTGAGAATCAGGTGATTTTGTCAACTCATACGCAAAAAAGCGCGTTCCATTCCATGCCTCTTGAAATAATGATAGATTAAGGAACCTCTGAATAAATAGCCCAGTATTCTTGTATTCTCCACATTTTGGAAAATTTCGTAAAATACCAGGCGCAAAAAGCTTCGTTTACATGAGTTTCAAGCATTTTTAGCCGTTATTTCCTGAAAAAGGGCAGACTGTCCCTACATCAGGTTGAGGAAAGTTTTCTCCCAAAAACAGCTTGTTCAGTCCATTGTTGCCGGGTCAGATAGGTTGAACCAGATCTGAAGCAGATACATCTGTTTGATGGATCCGTTCCCCTCCTTACATACAGCGGCCGGGGAAACAGGGCAGGCAGCTCATGTTTTTCCCGGTCTTTCCTCCCCTGTGCAGGATATGGATAATTTTATTCCATTTCTTTCAGAATCTGTGGATACTGCCCATTGCTTTTTGGAGCAATCCAGAGTATTATATAAGTATTCTGCAAGTTGATATATAAAATCTTGCAAATTCCACGTATCCGGAGGTAGCTATGAAACCCTATTCCGAACTGACCCGTCAGGAGCTGCTGGAGCTGAAGGCATCCCTGAAAGAGCAATACAACGAGTACCAGAGCCACAAGCTTACCCTGAACATGGCCCGGGGCAAGCCCAGCCAGGCCCAGCTGAACCTGTCCATGGGCATGATGGACGTGCTGAGCAGCGACAGCGACCTGACCTGTGAGGACGGCACCGACTGCCGGAACTACGGCGTGCTGGACGGCATTGAGGAATGCAAGGAGCTCATGGCGGACATGATGGAGGTCCGGCCGGATCAGGTCATCATCTATGGCAACTCCAGCCTGAACGTGATGTACGACACCGTGGCCCGGTCCATGATCAAGGGCGTTATGGGCTCTACCCCCTGGTGCCAGCTGGACAAGGTGAAGTTCCTCTGCCCCGTTCCTGGCTACGACCGGCACTTTGCCATCACCCAGTACTTCGGCATTGAGATGATCAATGTGCCCATGCTGCCCACCGGCCCGGACATGGACATGGTGGAGGAGCTGGTATCCAAGGATCCCGCCATCAAGGGCATCTGGTGCGTCCCCAAGTACAGCAACCCCCAGGGCATTTCCTACTCCGATGAAACCGTCCGCCGGTTCGCCCGGCTGAGGCCCGCCGCTACGGACTTCCGCATCTACTGGGACAATGCCTACACCATCCATCACCTCTACGACCACGACCAGGATCACCTGATCGAGATCCTGGCAGAGTGCAAGCGGGCGGGAAATCCGGACCTGGCCTACAAGTTCGCCTCCACCTCCAAGATCAGCTTCCCCGGCTCCGGCATCTCTGCCCTGGCGGCCTCGGAGAACAACCTGACGGACATCCGGGCCCAGATGAAGGTCCAGACCATCGGCCACGACAAGGTGAATCAGCTGCGGCACGTCCGCTTCTTCCAGGACATCCACGGCATGGTGGAGCATATGCGCCGCCACGCCGATATCCTCCGCCCCAAGTTTGAGATCGTCCACAGCACTCTGGAGAAGGAGCTGGGCGGCCTGGGCATCGGCAGCTGGACCAACCCCAAGGGCGGCTACTTCGTCTCCTTCGACTCCATGGATGGCTGCGCCAAGGAGATCGTCTCCCGGTGCAAGAAGGCCGGTCTGGTCCTCACCGGTGCGGGAGCCACCTTCCCCTACGGCAAGGATCCCCACGACAGCAACATCCGCATTGCCCCCTCCTTCCCGACCTGCGAGGACCTGCAGCTGGCCATGCAGGTATTCACCTGCGTGGTGAAGCTGGTCAGCGTCAAGAAGCTCCTGGCGGATATGGATGCCGCCGAAGGGAAATGATTTCCTGGTTTCCAAGAACTCAGATGAGTCAAAATAGCGCCCGGCTCTGCCGCAAGTGGGCCGGTGCCCCCATTCTACAAAAAAACGCTTAGGAGTGCTGATCATGGAGAAAAAGAAACATATGTCCCTGGCCATGCAGATTTTTGTGGCCACCTTACTTGCTATCTTCGCCGGTGTCCTGCTACAGAGCCAGGCGGACTTCGCCAACAACTTCATCAAGCCCTTTGGCACCATCTTCCTGAACCTGGTGAAATTCATCGTGGTGCCCATTGTGCTGTTTTCCATTATGTGCGGCATTATCTCCATGAGTGATATCCGCAAGGTAGGCGTCATCGGCCTGAAGACCGTGGTCTTCTACCTGTGCACCACCGCCTTCGCCGTAACCATCGGCCTCATCGGCGGCAATCTCTTCAAGGGCATGTTCCCCGTAGTCGCCACCACGGACCTGGCCTACGAGGCCAGCGCCTCCGCCTCCTTTATGGATACTCTGGTGAATATCTTCCCCTCCAATTTCTTCAAGCCCCTGGTGGAGGGCAATATGCTCCAGGTCATCGTCATGGCCATCCTGATGGGCTTCTCCATCATCCTGGTAGGCGAAAAGAACGTCCGGGTGGTAGCCGCCTTCAACGACCTGAACGACATCTTCATGAAGTGCATGGAGCTGATCCTGAAGCTCTCCCCCATCGGCGTATTCTGCCTGCTGTGCCCCATCATCGCCACCAACGGCCCCGCCATCATCGGCTCCCTGGCCATGGTGCTGCTCACCGCCTATATCTGCTACATCGTCCACGCCGCGGTGGTCTACTCCCTCACCGTGAAGACCATGGGCGGCATGAGCCCCGTCAAGTTCTTTAAGGGCATGATGCCCGCCATCATGTTCGCCTTCTCCAGCGCATCCAGCGTGGGCACCCTGCCCATCAACCTGGACTGCACCCAGAAGCTGGGGGCTAAAAAGGAGGTCGCCTCCTTCGTCCTGCCCCTGGGCGCCACCATCAACATGGACGGCACCGCCATCTACCAGGGTGTCTGCGCCATCTTCATTGCCTCCTGCTACGGCATCCAGCTGACCCTGCCCCAGATGCTGACCATCGTCCTCACCGCCACGCTGGCCTCCATCGGCACCGCCGGTGTCCCCGGCGCCGGTATGGTCATGCTGGCCATGGTCCTGACCTCCGTAGGCCTGCCCGTAGACGGCATCGCCCTGGTCGCCGGCGTGGACCGGATCTTCGACATGGGCCGCACCACCGTCAATATCACCGGCGACGCCGCCTGCGCCATCGTGGTCTCCAACATGGAAGCCAAGCGGGAAGCAAAGGAAGCCGGGGAGAAGTAAATACCGCCGAACCCCACCGCCCGGGCCCCGAAAAGGACCCCGGGCGGTTTTTTGTATCCCCGGTGGGACGGAGTTTTTCGAAAAATTGTGGACTTATGCTCAAAAGAGGGGCTGCCTCGAATGATTTTAGAAAATCATTTTGAGGCAGCCCCTACATATCATGCTGGGTGTCCAGTATTGGGGATATCAAGTCCGTCAAATGGGGGCGGCTTTACAGGCCCAGGACGTTGTGGATGTATTCGCGGCTGATCTGGGCGGAGCGATAGTTGCAGACGGGCTGGTAGTCCAGCTCGACACAGAGGATTCCGTCATAGCCGGCAGCCTTCAGCTCCCGGACGATGCCCTTGAAGTCTACGCAGCCGTAGCCCAGAGGGCGGAAGCGCTTCATGGGCCACTCGGGATTCAGAGTATCGTCGGGGTCCAGGTCCTTCAGGTGCATATAGCCAATACGTTTGCCGTATTCCCGGACCAGACTGGGGGCGTCGATGCCCGCCAGAGTCGTGTGGGCGGTGTCCATGCACAGAAACACGTATTCCGGGTCCGTATTGGCCATGTACAGATCAATGGCATCCTTATGGAACAGGGCGGTATTGGCATGGGGGTGCATGCAGGCCTTTACTCCGGCTTCCTTGCAGGCCTTGCCGATCTTATTGGAGAGGGCCGCGTAGGAAAGGACAGTCTCCTTGTTGAGGGGGCGCTCGAAAGGCGTATCCTTCCACATCACGCCCTGCATATTCATATAGTGAGCTCCCACGGCCTTCATGAATTCCAGATAGCGCAGCGCCTCCTGGTAGTCTTTTTCGGGATCATCGCTGAAGTAGAAGTACAGGTTTTCAAACTTCAGGCCGTACTGATTCACCACCTGCTTGAAGCCCTCGATATCGTCGGCATAGTAGTCGGCGATCCAGTTGAAGTTCTCGGCAGTCTCATAGCCCAGGTCGGAAATATCCCGGAGGTAGCGCTCGAAGTTTTCCTTATGGCGTTCGTTGATGGGATTCCAGTCATCAAATTCGTTGGAGATCCAGGTCCAGCCAGTGTATCCGATTTTCATAAATAGGTCTTCCTTTCTGTTTGTTACATATTCTTTCTGATTTATTTCTTGCGCAGGCACTGGGGGGCCAGACGCTCCGCCTCCTCCCGCAGTGCCTGCGCATCCGGGTAGGCAAGGGTCTCATCCACCCGGCTATCCGCCAGGACCAGGGCCAGATATCGGGCACGTTTGCCTTTGTGCCGCCCGAAAAGCTGCCGGTCCAGGGTCCTGAACGTATCCGGAAGATTCTCCCGGAGAGGAGCGCTGTCCTCCAGGGGATTGCTCAGGTCCTTGGCGTAGGCCCTTTTCACCAACAGGAAAATGGTCCTTCGCAGCTGCTCCGGCTCCTCTGGCAGGAGCGCTTCCAGCAAGGCCTCCAGCTTTTCCCGCTGGGCGGCACCATAGGGGTAGCTGGCTGCTTCCAGCTCCCGCTTGTCCCGCTCCGCCTGCTCCTTGCTTTTGAACAGGAAATTGAGAATGCTCATACTCTTTCTCCGTTAAATCTGAGTCTTGCGAAGCTGCTTGCTCTTATTCAAAGCAAAGGCACCGATGAGCACCGCAGCACCGTAAAGGCAGATGGCCATAAGGAAAGCCCCTACGTAGCTGCCGCCCACATCGTAGAAGAGGCCGATGGAGGAGAAGGACAGGGCACCTACCATGGAGTTGCCCATCATCATCAAAGACCAGATGGAGGAATAGTCCTTTTCGCCCAGAGCCGTCTTGGCCAGCAACGGACACTGGACCGTATACATACTGCCTCCCAGGCCCACCAGGAAGGAGGCCAGCATACACAGCATGGGGGTTCCGATGCTGGCGATCATGGCGCCGTAGCCCAGGGCAATGAACACAAAGCCCCAGATAAGCCCTGCCTTTACGCCGAACTTATCGTTGATATAGCCCAGGCACACGGAGCAGATGACGCAGCCGCAGCTCATGAGCATAGCGGCATTGGCACCGAAGTCAATGGACTTCCCCAGCTCCATGGTGGCGAAGTTGGCAATGTACTGCTGCACACCACAGCCCACGCTATAGAGCATGCAAGTAAACCAGACGATGTAGAAAAGAGGCATTTTGAGGGCCTGCTTCCGGGTAAAGCCCCACTCGCTGGCCGCTGCCGCCGGGCTGTCCGCCGGGGCTGCCGCCGCGCCATAGGGCTGGACGCCCACTTCCTCCGGGCTCTTGATCAGGAAGAACACAGCAGGAACGGAGACCACCAGGCAGATGGCCGCCAAGATGCCATAGGCCCCCCGCCAGCCGAAGGCGGTGATAAGAACGGCGGAGAGCTTGGTATAGAGGATCATGGCAATGTTCTCCGCGGCGATGATGATGCCGAGGATGGTGCCCGCCTTCTTCTTGAACCACATATTCACCACCACGGGAATGGCCACATAGCCCGTAAAGGCAACGCCCACGCCCACAATGGCACCGGAAATATAGAAGGGGAACACAGACTGATAGGTGGCCATCAGGCCAATGCCGATGACCTGGGCCAGAGCAGCAATGCCCATGACCTTGCCCACATGGCCCTTGGCGATGGTTTTCGCGGCAGTGGTATACATCAATGCCATGGCGGCAGCCTCCACGCTGACCAGCATGGTAAAGGCACTGACAGAGCAGCCGAACTCCTGGACCACCGGGGTAACAAAATTGCCGGCAATGCACATGACGACGCCGCCCAGGCCGATCTTTAAAAGGATGCAGCTGGCAAACACGATCCAGGCATAATGGATTTTCTTTTTCACGCAGGTTCTCCTCTCTTATCAGACCGCACCCTTGATCACATCGGTTTTCAGGGGGCTGTTCCGGCCCTCGTTTCTGGGCAGGCGGCGTTCGATGGCGGCCCGGGCAAATTCAATGTCCTCCGCCGCCTCTTCCTCGTTGAAGCAGCCGATACAGACCATATCCTGCTCCCGGATGGTATTGTAGCTGAAATTCAGGCCCACAAAAGGCGTGGTTCGTCCGGCGGCGCAGGGCTTGATGGTGATCACCGGCTTTTTAGCGGCATGGATGATCTTGATCACGGACTCGATCTCCACCTGCATCAGAAAGCCCATGCAGTTGTAGATCTGGATATAGGTCTCCACATCGTAGTCATTCAGATCCGCATACTGGATGACCTCCGGCATATGGGCGGACAATCCGGGGATCATTCCCGCGTCCCGGATCATGGCCAGGTAGTCCGGCAGTCGGTCCATCGTCTTCTTATTCTTGTTCATCAGCTGCTCTACACAGGAGTGCAGGGGCAGGCAGAAGGTTGCCCCGTTGGCGGCGCATTTTTTGATCTCCTGCTCCGCTTCCATCCGGGCCATGGGGTTGTCGTCCATATTCAGCACCGGCTCGTCAATGAGGATCATCCTTTTGCCGGTTTTGTCCTGGGCCATATCCACCGCCTTTTTCAGGTTGGGGTCCACGTTAAAGAGGCCCAGCACCGCGTCAATGCCCTGGTTCAAAAAAGTTTCGAAGATGGCCGCTGTAGAAGCCGGGTCCTGGTGAGCCTTGCGGATCATATTGTCCCCCGCCGCTCCGGTGTGGCTGAAGCCAGAGATCCAGTTGCAGCCGATGATCATTCTGGGCAGGGAGACCCCGCCTACCATTGTTCTGGGAAAGTCCATTGGTTTCTCCTCTCTAACCCCCGACACGCCCCGCGAAAGCCGCGGAGCGTGAGGGAATATTGGTCCTTACTTTGTAAACATGATGACGCCCTTGATGTATCCGTCGGTCTTGTCGATGGACTTGGCGAAAATGTCCTGCATGGCATCCAGATCCTCATAGTAGGCGGTGTGGGTCACCAGCTTGCCGGGTTCAAAGACACCCCGCTTGATCATCTCGTAGGTTCTGGGCACAATCTCCTTAAAGTGGGTATTGCTCATGGGAGCCAGGTTGTAGACATACAGGCCGCCCAGGTGCCACTTGGTGCCGTTGAAGGTCACATCACTGCGGTGGAAAGAGCCGATGATCAGCTTACCGGCCATCCGGGTCATGGAGTCTGCCAGGTGGAAACCGGAGTCAGAAGCGCCGAAGTCAATGCACACATCCGCACCGCCCTTGGCGATGATCTCGGCGATGACCTTCTTGCCCTCTTCGCTCTCGGGGTCCAGGACCTCGGTGGGACCGTAGGCCTCGGCCATCTTCCGGCGGTCCTCCCGGAGCTCGAAGACGGTGATCCGTCCGGCCTGAGATGCCCGGGTCAGGGCCTGGAGAGTCAACTGGCCCATGTAGCCCGCACCCACCAGCACCACGTGGTCGCCCATGTGGATATCAGCGATGTTCAGAAGGTTCGTGACGCAGCAGGTGGGCTCAAAGACGATGCTGGCCCAGTCAGTGGTATCGTCAGGGACCTTGCACAGACCAGCGGCGGGGACGGTAGAATACTCGCACATCATCTCATTGTTGCCGCTGCCGCAGAAGACCTTGTCGCCGGGCTTCAAGGTGGTAACATCCTCGCCCACCTTCTCCACAATGCCCACGCCCTCGTGGCCAATGATGAAGGGGTAAGGACCGGGGGCGTTAACGCCCCGGATCAGCCAAGAGTCCCAGCAGCACAGGCCGCAGGCCATGGTCTTGATCATGACCTCGTCTGCCTTGGGTTCGGGAACATCATATTCCCGGATGCCCAGCTTCATATAATCTTCTACAAATACACCTTTGGCTAACATATTGTTTTCCTCCTATATAAGTTCTTTATTAGCGGCTGGCCCACAGGAAGCCCCGGCGGGTCAGCGTTTCCACTTCAGGAATGGCCAGAATGTTGTCCTGGTGGCCCAGGGAACTGTAGAATACCCGGCCCTGGCCCCAATGCTTGGTATAGACCACAGGCATCTCTACGGTACCGTTGGCCGCCTGGGGACCCAGAGAATCCACATGCGTTGTCGCCAGCACATCGCAGGCCGGGTCCAAATGCAGGTAATACTGCTCGGTGTACACCTCAAAGTCCGGGATACCAGCAATGATGGGAGAAGAGGAATTCTTCTTGAAGTTCACCATATAGTGCCGCCAGAAGGCACCGGGCTTAGAATTTTCCGGGTAATGGTCCGCCATATATTGGATATTCTCCTCAGAGAGGACGGACATATGGTGCAGGTAGTGATCTCCGGGGTGGGAGACCCACTGGCTGCCCGTCATATACTGCCACTCTACGCTCCAGCGGAAGGAGTCACACATGCCGCCGTGGACACCGGCCAGGCCTGTGCCCGCCGCCACCGCGTCAGACACACCGAAGCAGCAGGGGTCTGGCAAAGTGCCCTGGGTCCAGCAAGGGACAATCAGGTCAAAGGTTTTCATGTACTCCGCATCCTCCAGGCGGTCCAGAGTATCCACCCGGGTGACCTGGTAGTTCTCCGCTTCCAGCCAGCGCTGGAAGCGGGCGCTTTCCTTCTCCGGCTCATGGCCTTCCCAGCCGCCGTAGAAAATGAACGCCTTTTTCATAGAGATCTCCTTTCTGAAATCAAGTCCGTCAAAAAACGATCAGCTCTTTTTCTTCATGGCCAGCTTGGCCCGGAAGGCATCGAATAGGACGGCAATGATGATGATCACACCCAGAGCTACCTTCTGCCAATAGGCGTTCACGTTCATCAGGTTCAGGGCGTTATTCATGAAGCCCCACACCAGAGCACCGGCCATGGTATTGACCACGCTGCCCTGGAAGGTGCCGCCAATGTACACAGCCGCGATGGCCTGTAGGGACAGATCTGCGCCGGAGGTAGGCTGTCCGGAGGAGAGCCGGGCCGCCAGAACGATACCGGCAAAGCTGACACAGAAGCCGCAGAAGGCGTACATAGCAACCTTTACAAGCTTCACATTCAGGCCAGAGAGCTGAGCCGCCACCTCATTCTCGCCGATGGCGATGATGGAGCGGCCGAAGATGGTGTACTTCAGCAGGATGTGGCCCACCAGGACGAAGAGCAGCATAATGGCCACGGGGACAGGCAGGAAGTCGAAGAGGAAGCCCCGGCCCAGGAACAGGTAGCTCTCCGGCAGACCGGTAATGGGTACGCTCTTGGTAGTGACCAGGATCAGACCGTTGACGACGTACTGCATGCCCAGGGTGCAGATGAAGGGCTCGATGCGCATATGGGTGATGAGCATGCCGTTGATGGTGCCGATGGCCACACCAATGAGGATGGCCACCAGAATGGCGGGGATGATGGGCCAGCCCAGCTTCACAATGAAGGCAGCGGAGTTGCATCCGGCAAAGGTGGCAATCATACCGGTACTCAGGTCGAAGCCGCCGCCCAGGATGACGAAGGATACGCCCACAGCGCCGATGGTGACCACGGCGATCTGCCGCAGAACGTTAATAATGTTGGAGGAAGTCAGGAACTTGCTGTTGGCAAAGGCCATGACCACACCGATGAGGATCAGCAGGGACCAGGACCCCATCTTGTCCAGGATCAGGGCAAATAAATTCTGATTCTTTTTGGCTTTCATGCTTGTACGCTCCTTTTTTCGCCTACGGCGTATTTGGTGATCAAGTCCTGTGTAAAGTCCTTCTTCTGAATTTCACCGGCAATGGTGCCCTCGTACATGACAAGGATCCGATCGCTGACACCCATGATCTCCTCCATATCGGAAGAGATCACCACCACGGTCTTCCCGTTCTCCACAAGGTTGTTGATGATCTCGTAGATCTCCCGGCGGGCACCCACATCGATGCCCCGGGTGGGCTCATCGAAAATGATGATGTCCGAATCGGAATAGAGCCACTTGGCCAGAACCACCTTCTGCTGGTTGCCGCCGGAGAGGAACATGGTCTTCTGATTGATGGAGGGTGTGGCCGTGTGGAGCCGCTCCACGTACTTCTGGGCAACTCTTGCCTCCTCCTTGTAACTGATAAAGCCCTTTTTGAGAATCTTGGGCAGAGCTACCATCACCGTATTGACCCGGATGGAGGAGCGGAGGAACAGTCCCTCGTCCCGGCGGTTTTCCGTGACGAAGCCCATGCCCGCCGCAATGGCGTCTCTGGGAGAGCGGATGCGCCGCTGCTTTCCGTGGATGTAAATCTCGCCGCCGACCACCGGGTCCACGCCGAAGATCATCCGCATGGTCTCCGTCCGGCCCGCGCCGACCAGGCCGTAGAAGCCCAGCACCTCGCCCCTATGGGCCTGGAAGCTGATGCCCTTGACCCGGGAATTGTGATCTATAATGTTCTTGACCTCCAGGGTCACTTCCCCGATGGGGTTCGACCGCTCGGGGTACTGCTGGGTCAACTTCCGGCCGATCATCATGGCGATCATCTCATCCTTGGTGATGTCGCAGATGTTCCGTTCGCCGATGTAGCAGCCATCCCGCAGCACCGTCATACGGTCGCATATTTCAAAGATCTCGTCCAGGCGGTGGGTGATGAATACAATGGCTACGCCCCGAGACTTGAGTTTCCGAATGATTTTGAAGAGCGATTCCGTCTCCTTCCCAGACAGGGAGGAGGTGGGCTCGTCCATAATAATGATCTTGGCGTTGATGCTGACGGCTTTGATGATCTCCACCATCTGCTTCTGGGCCATGGTCAGAGATCTGACCAGAGATTTTGCGTTGATCTTCAGCTCGTACTCATCGAAGAGGGCTTGGGCCTGCTGGAACATCTCCTTCCACTGGACCATGCCGTGCTTCATAGGGTATCTGCCGATAAATACATTTTCCGCCACTGTGATCCGCTCGATCAGGTTGAGTTCCTGATAGATGATGGAGATACCCATCATCTCGGATTGCTTGGGCGTGGTGTTTTCCACTTCCTGACCGTCAAACCAGACGGTACCGCTGTCTTTTTTATAAGCGCCGGAGATGATCTTCATCAGCGTGGACTTTCCCGCGCCGTTCTCACCGACCAGAGCATGGACCTCCCCTTTTCGGACTGTCAAATTCACATCGGACAGAGCTTTGACGCCAGGGAAGGATTTGTTGATCTGCGTGAGCTTCAAAATGTTCTCCATGAAAGCTCCTCCTTTTGTCTCTGGACCGGGCGCGGATTTCCCCTGCGCCCGGCCCGGTTATCTACTTGCGTATTACTTCAGCAGCTCATCAGAGGTGACGTAGCCAACACCCTTGCCGTAAACCTTGGCGGGGGTCTCGTGGCCGCCCTCAACAGTACCACCATTCAGTACGGTCTTGATGGCCTCAACAGTCACCTCAGACTCGCCCACGGGGTCCTGGCAAATGGTAGCAATGTAGTTTCCGCCCTCGTCGATGTGCTTCAGCTCCTCGTCTTCACCGTCGAAACCAACGACCATGACCTCGGTACGTCCGGCATTCTGGGTGGCATCGTAAGCGCCCAGAGCGGAGGTGCCGGCGGTACCGTAGAAGATATCCAGATCGTCATGGGCAGTCAGCATATCCTCGCAGCCGGCCAGAGAGTTCTCACGGGTCAGGTCGCCAACGGTGTTCACCAGGTTCACGGTGTAGCCCTTCTCGGTCAGGCCCTTGACAAAGCCTTCATAGCGCTGCTGCAGCGTATCGTGGATCAGGGAGACCTGGACCACATTCAGGTCCTTCTTGTAGTTGATGCTGTCGAGATAGTTGCCCATCCACAAGCCGCCCAGGTAACCGGCGGAATCGGAACGGGTGCCTTCCCAGAAGGTCATGCTGGCCTTCACCTCGGGGATCAGCTGCAGGTTGCCGATGTAGAAAATGGGGATGCCCTGCTCCTTGCAGGTAGCGAAAGCGTCTACCAGGGACTCGGAAAAGTTGGTGGAAACGGCCAGGGCATCGATGCCGCTGGAGATCAGGTCTTCCACAGCCTTGACGGTGGACTCCGCGTCGGAGCCGCCGTCGGCGAAGGTCACTTCATAGCCTTCCTTTTCGGCAGCAGCCAGGAAGCCTTCGTACATACGGACGTAGTAGGGCATGGTCATACCGGCAATGCTCAGGCCGATTTTGACGGTCTTCTCGCCGCCTTCAGCGGCAGGAGCTGCTGTGGTATCCGCGGCGGCGGCAGGGGCGGTGGTCTCAGCGGTCTTGGAACCGCAGGCAGCCATGGAAAAGACCATAGCCAGGACCAAGAGGATGCTCATCAGTTTTTTCATAACGTTCTCCTTTTTTGTTTTTATTTTTCGCATTTCCTTTGACCGAAGGAAACAAATGCCTTGTTTTTGGGGAGCCTCAGAAGTTCACCCCGCCAACCAAAATCACATTGGCGTAGGCGGTGTTCTCTCCGGTGCGGATGATGCACCGTGCTTTTTTCGTCAGCTCCTTGAACTGCTCGTGGGATACCTTCTTGCAGGGAAGCGCGCCGAAACGCTGCTCCATCTCCTTGGCAAGAGTCGGGTTTTTCTCGTCGATCTCGGAAGCAAGGATGGTGGATTCAATCACCAGCTCCTCCCTTACCGCATCGACCACATCCAGAAATCTGGGGTTGCCGCCTACCAGAGAGATATCGATCACCTTTACCCCCTGGGGAATGGGGAGCCCACAGTCACCGATACAAAAGTATTCGGTGTGGCCCAGGGACGCGATGGCCGAGATGATCTCCGGATTCAGCAGTCTGTCTTTTTTCATCCGATCGTCCTCCTTCTTTTTTACAGGACCCATCCAAGGGCCCGGAATTTCATTTTCGGTCTGCCAAAAGGGCCTCCACTTCGGTCCTGCTGGGAATCGAGGTCTGCGCGCCCTTGCGGGTCACGGAGAGAGAAGCCGCTGCATTGGCCAGTCGGATAGCCTCCGCCGCCTCCATTCCCTCAGAAAGGCCCACGGCGAAGCCGCCGTTGAAGGTGTCCCCTGCCGCGGTGGTGTCCACCGGGGTGACCTTTCGGGTCTCATACTGTCGAGCCCCTTCCCGGTCGCACAGGAACACACCCCGGGAGCCGATGGTCACCAGCACATGGCCCACGCCCTTGCAAAGCAATACCTGGGCTGCCCTTTGGATTTCCTCCAGGGTTCCCGTGGGAAGCCCTGTGAGCTTGGCCAGCTCCGTCTCGTTGGGAGTCAGGTAATCAATAAAGGGAAGCACGTCCTCCGGCAGGCTCTCCGGTGCGGGGGCGGGATTCAGGATCGTCAGCTTTCCCAGGCTGTGGGCCTTTTTCAGCAGCCAGTACACATCCTCTGCCGGAGTCTCCAGCTGAGCAAGGACGATACCTGCCTCCTGAACGGCTTCCTCGTTGGCCTCAAAATACCCAATGTCGCAGGCGGTGTTGGCCCCAGGAATGACCACAATGGAATTTTCACCGGCACCGTTTACGGTGATGAAGGCCATGCCCGTAGGCACCCCCTCCAAGACGCGCATCCGGCTCGTATCCACATGGGCCCCCCTCAGGCTTCCCAGAAGCATATCCCCCTGGGCGTTTTTGCCTACGCAGCTGAGGAAGACGCTTTCGCCGCCCAGCCGCCCGCAGGCACAAGCCTGATTGGCTCCCTTACCTCCCGGGACATTGTCGAAGGAGCTTCCCATCAGGGTCTCTCCCGGCAGGGGCATTTCCCGAACTCCGACTACGAAGTCCACGTTGGAGCTGCCAACGATCAGAATTTTCTGTTTCATAGGTTCTCACCTCGTTGTTTTTCGCATTAATAGCTTTGGAATCAGCCGTTCCGGCTGGACAGGGTCTCTTTTTTCAATAATTCCCGTCAGCAGCTCCACCGCCTTCGCCCCCATATCAAAGGTAGGCTGCTGCATGGTGGACAGGGAGGGCTCACAGTACTGAGAAAACTCAATGTTGTCAAAGCCAATGATCTGCACATCCTCCGGCACCCGATAGCCGAACTCCCGGACCGCTTTCAGGGCCCCCAGAGCCATCAGATCGTTGGCCGCCAAAATAGCGCTGTAGGAAATACCGCTTCGCTCCAGCTCCAGCACCGCATTGTAGCCACTTTCCACCGTGTAGCTGCCATGGCGGCACATCTCCGGCCGGAATGGGATGCTGTGCTGGGCCAGCACTGCCTTGTAGCCCTCGAATCGCTCGATGGAAGTAGAGACATTCAGGGGTCCGGAGATAAAAACGATGTCTCGGGCACCCTTACGGATCAGGTGCTCACAACTGATGACAGAGGCATACTCATTGTTGGAATAGACCCCGGGGATGTCAGAGATGCCTTCCAGCTTCCGGTCCATCAAAACCATAGGGATCTGGTACCGCCTGGGAAGGTCATGCTCCTCCCGGGCTCGGATACCGGAGGGGACCAGGAGAATCCCTTCCAAACGTTTGACCATCAGCTCCCGTATCTGGGCTGCCTCGTTGTCCTCGGAGAAATCCGTGTTTGCCAACACCAGAGAATAGCCTTTTCTACGGAGGGAATTCTCTACTGACTTCGCAAGGTCTGCGAAGAAGGGGTTCGTGATGTCCGGAAGGATCAAAGCGATGTATCTGGTAAAGGAGATATTTTTCTTCTCTGTCTGCTCCACCGAGTACCCCAGTTCTTCAGCGATCTTCTTGACCCGGACCCTGGTCTGCTCTCCCACTCCGCATTCGGAATCGTTCAGCACCCGGGATACTGTGGCCTTGGATACACCGGCCAGCTTGGCGATCTCATCCATTGTAATTCGCATTACTTTCGTTCCTTTCTGTTGCCCTCATTCTATTAGAGTAACATTGTTTCGTAAATACAAAGGATTCACCAAAAGTACGTTTCTGTTTTCGTCAACATTTTGTGATATCGTTTCAATTTCAGTTCCTCTTTTGTATATTGTGCTCAATACGCATAAGGCTAGTTGTACAACAATAATTGTCGCGAAACAATTTTACGTTTTTGTTTCTCAACGTCCCAGTTATTTCAAAGAATAACGCAACTTTCGGAAATGATATGTCCCTCCATACTGGACACCCAGTATGGAGGGACATACAGTAAAAGCCCAGCAATAACTGGACCCTTCGACAGTCTGACGGGCCGCCCCAGCCGGGGCGGCCCGTTTCGCAGCGCCTTACTTTCCGTAGTAGGCGTTCAGATACATTTCCTTGATCTCCTTCATCAGCGGGTACCGGGGGTTGGCGCCGGTGCACTGGTCGTCGAAGGCCTGCTCTACCATTTCGTCCAGCCGGGACAGGAAGGCCTCCTCCTGGATGCCGTATTCCCGGATGGTGTCGTGGATCCCCACCTTGTGCATCAGCTCCGTAATGGCATCGATGAGGTTCTGGAGCTTTTCTTCGTCGGTGGCGCCGCCCAGCTTCAGGTAGTCGGCCACTTCCGCGTAGCGTGCCAGGGTGTGGGGGTGGTCATACTGGGAGAAGGTGCCCATTTTGGCGGGGACCTCGGCGGCGTTGAACCGAAGGACCTGCCGGATGAGCAGGGCGTTGGCAATGCCGTGGGGCAGGTGGTGGAAGGCACCCAGCTTATGGGCCATGGAGTGGCAGACCCCCAGGAAGGCATTGGCGAAGGCCATACCAGCCATGGTGGCGGCGTTGGCCATATTCTCCCGGGCCCGGGGGGCCTTGGCACCCTGCTCGTAGGCGGCGGGGAGATTGGCAAAGATCAGCTTCAGGCTCCGCAGGGCCAGGCCGTCGGTGTAGTCCGTGGCCATGACGGAGGCATAGGCCTCCAGAGCGTGGGTCACGGCATCGATGCCGGAGGCGGCGGTCAGGCCCCGGGGGGCGTTCATCATCATGTCCGCATCCACAATGGCCATTTTGGGCAGCAGCTCATAGTCGGCCAGGGGATACTTGACGCCGGTGCTTTCGTCGGTGATGACGGCGAAGGGAGTCACCTCGGAGCCGGTACCGGCGGAGGTGGGGATGGCCACAAAGTAAGCCTTTTCTCCCATCTTGGGGAAGGTGTAGACCCGCTTGCGGATATCCACAAACCGCATGGCCATATCCAGGAAATCCGCCTCGGGGTGCTCGTAGAGGACCCACATGATCTTGCCGGCATCCATGGCGGAGCCGCCGCCGATTGCCAGGATCAGATCCGGCTGGAAGGCCGCCATCTGGGCGGCACCCTCTCTGGCGCAGGCCAGGGAAGGATCCGGGGCCACATTGTAGAAGGTGGTGTGGGCAATGCCCAGCTCCTCCAGCTTCTCCTCCACGGGCTTGGTGTAGCCGTTCTGGAAGAGGAAGGAGTCGGTGACGATGAAAGCCTTCTTGTGGCCCTTCAGCTCACTCAGGGCCACGGGCAGGCAGCCCTTCTTGAAATAAACCTTTTCAGGCGCGCGGAACCACAGCATATTCTCCCTCCGGATGGCAACAGTCTTGATGTTCAGCAGGTGCTTGACGCCCACGTTCTCCGACACGGAGTTTCCGCCCCAGCTGCCGCAGCCCAGGGTCAGGGAAGGGGCCAGCCTGAAGTTATACAGGTCGCCGATGCCGCCCTGGGAGGAGGGGGTGTTGACAAGGATCCGGCAGGTCTTCATCCTGGCGGCGAAGGCATCCAGCTTGTCCTTGGCGTTCACCGGGTCCAGATAGACCGAGGCGGTGTGGCCGAAGCCCCCGTCCCGGACCAGCCGGTCGGCAATGTTCAGCGCGTCGGCAAAGTCCTTTGCCCGGTACATGGCCAGCACGGGAGAGAGCTTCTCGTGGGCGAAGGCCTCGCTGAGGTCCGTAGAGGCCACTTCACCAATGAGGATCTTGGTGCTCTCCGGCACCTCCACCCCCGCCAGGGCGGCGATGGTGTGGGCGGACTGGCCCACGATCCTGGCGTTCAGAGCGCCATTCACAAGAATGGTGCCCCGGAGCTTCTCGGTCTCCTCCTCCGTCAGCAGATGGCAGCCCCGGGCGGCGAACTCCTCCCGGACGGCATCATACACGTTATCCAGCACCACTACGCTTTGCTCGGAAGCGCAGATCATGCCATTGTCAAAGGTCTTGGAGTGGATCACAGAGGACACGGCCAGCAGAATATCGGCGCTGTCGTCAATGACGGCAGGGGTGTTGCCGGGGCCCACGCCCAAGGCGGGCTTGCCGGAGGAGTAGGCGGCCTTGACCATGCCGGGGCCGCCGGTGGCCAGGATCAGGTCCGCTTCCCCCATGACCTGATTGGTCAGCTCCAGGCTGGGCACATCGATCCAGCCGATGATCCCCTCGGGAGCGCCGGCCTCTACAGCCGCCTCCAGAACCACCTTGGCGGCGGCAATGGTGCAGGCCTTTGCCCGGGGGTGGGGGCTGATGACAATGGCGTTCCGGGTCTTCAGGCAGATCAGGGTCTTGAAGATGGCGGTGGAGGTGGGATTGGTGGTGGGGATCACCGCGGCGATGACGCCGATGGGTTCCGCGATCCGCTGGATGCCATATGCTTCATCGGTCTCCAGGACGCCGCAGGTTTTGGTGTCCTTGTAGGCATTGTAAATGTATTCGGCGGCGTAGTGATTCTTGATCACCTTGTCCTCCACAACGCCCATGCCCGTCTCGGCCACGGCCATCTTTGCCAGAGGAATGCGCATCTTGTTGGCCGCAATGGCAGCCGCCTTGAAAATCTTGTCCACCTGCTCCTGGCTGTAGCTTGCGAACACCTTCTGCGCCTGACGGCAGCGCTCCAAAGCCTCCGTAAGCTCCTGAGCATTCGTAACGACGGGATAGGTCTTTTCCATAGGGCGTCATCCTTTCTTGAATTGTATCAGTATTTTCTTACCGATAACTTATTACCGATATAATAGCACGGATTTGAGATTTGTCAAGAAGAATTTCACCGGCCGGAAAAGAAAAAAAGCACTTGACAAAAAGAGGAATATCCTGTATAATGCATCGTGTTCCTGCTATGGAGGCTTAGCTCAGCTGGTTAGAGCGCATGCTTCACACGCATGAGGTCACAGGTTCGAGTCCCGTAGTCTCCACCAGTCAAAAAACACCACCCTGTTGGGTGGTGTTTTTGACTCTTGGCAAGTCGGGGACTCGAACCCACTTCAATGTGATATGCCGGTGGCATATCACAACAGCCAGTTCAAAAACTGGCTGTCACCGTATGAATTTGCCTTGAGGCAAATTCAGCAATCGAGTCCCCTAGTCTCCACCAAAAAACTCCTAGAAACCGATCGGTTCCTGGGAGTTTTTCTTTGTTTTCTGGACCTTTCCCCTTTCATGTCGAAATTGAATACACTTCCTGAGCTTTTCGGGAAAGTTCTTGCTTTTGTTCGCTTTGCTGATTATAATTATGCTGTGATTTTATAAGCAGATGCAGAAATGAACTGCGACAGGAGCGCCAACCGGAAATACTTATCCATGGCGCAAACCGCCTGTTGAAAATGACAAGTGAGCCGCAGATCATATCAGCGACTCTGACTTGAAATGAGGATAACTCGATTACGGAGGAAATCAGCCATGCCGACACTTGAATGGATTGGAAAAAGCAAGGTAATCAATCACCATCAGGAAGTTCCGTTCCGGGTGTTGGAGCGCAAGTATAGCTTTGATGAAAACGGACAGCGCGAGGCAGACAACGGCAGCGAAAACATGATCATCCGGGGCGATAATCTGGAAGCCCTGAAAGCGCTGTTGCCCCGGTATGAGGGGCGCGTCAAGTGCATCTACATCGATCCGCCGTACAACACAGCAAAAAGTTCCGAAAAGAACAAAGCATGGGTATATTCAGACAACGTAGATGACCCTAAAATTCAAGCATGGATTGACATTACTGTTGGGAACGAGGGTGAAGATCTCACTCGACATGATAAGTGGCTGTGTATGATGTACCCCAGGCTAAAGCTACTATACAAGTTACTGGCTGAAGATGGAATCATCTTTATTAGTATTGATGATAATGAAGCAGATACACTGCACATGGTATGTGATGAGATATTCGGACGCAGAAATTTCGTTGCGCAGCTTGTATGGCGTTCTGACGGGAATTTTGATAATCAGGCAAAAATTAAAATATGCCACGAATATATCCTCTGCTATATGAAAAACCCTGATCTTTTGGGGTTGCCATCTGGTGTTGATCCAAATGCGACTGAGAAAAGTAAAATCTATAATGATGAGATTCGCAACACCGTTGTAAAAAACGGCCCTAAGAATCCAATGTCCAAAGTAGAATTGCCCCGCGGTTTTCCTTGTTCGGTCTCAGATTTAGTGATTGAGCCGAGGCACGACTCTTTCCCTTATTACTATCAGCGTGCCACTGTCGTTGACGGTAAACTGACAGGGGCAGTTACGGTAGAAAGCGGATGGTCATCGAAAAACATTTTACAGGCATTCATTGATAACGGCTTTAAGCCTGTTCTTGATAGTAAAGGTCAATTTACAACTTTTGAAATCACAAAGACAGGCGCTATTGAGATGGTAAAAAAGCGTGAAACGGTTAGCCATGTTCTTTCGGTTTTGTCGAATTTGGGAAGCACGCAGAATATGAGTAACGAGTTAGCCCATATGGGAATCAGTTTTGATTTTCCGAAACCGGTACAGCTTATTCAATACTTGCTCGGATTTTATAGCAAAGAGGATTCCATTGTCCTCGACTCCTTCGCCGGTTCCGGCACCACCGCCCATGCTGTCCTCAACATGAACAAGGCGGACGGCGGGCACCGCAAGTTTATCCTCGTTGAGATGATGGACTACGCCGACAGCATCACCGCCGAGCGCGTCAAGCGCGTGATCAAGGGCTACGGCGAGGGAAAGAACGCCGTGGAGGGCACGGGCGGCAATTTCAGCTTCTACGATCTGGGTGAACCGCTGCTTGTGGGCGATTGCCTGAATGAAGCGGTTGCCCCGGAGAAAATCCGGGAATACATCTGGTTCATGGAAACCAAGCAGCCCTACGCCCCGCCCAGCGGCGGCAATCCGTATTATCTCGGCAAGCACAACAGCACGGGCTATTACTTCTACTACGAGCCGCAGCGCGTGACGGTGCTGGACTATGCGTTCCTCTCCACCATTACGGAAAAAGCCGATGGAACGGTGATCTATGCAGACCGCTGCTCTATCAGCGAGGACAAGCTGGCAAAAATGGGCGTTACATTCAAGAAGATTCCGAGAGACATTAGCAGACTGTAAGGGGGCGTTCGCTGTATGGAACTGAAATCATATCAGAAAAAGGTCATAGCGGACCTGACCCGCTATCTGGAACTGCTGAACGAAACAAAGAGTGACGCAGCGGCGTTTCGCCTGTTTTGGCAGGAGAAATCAGCCCCGGCTTTAGGGCGATACCAAAACGTGATACCCGGTGTTCCGAACCTTTGCTTCAAGGTGCCGACGGGCGGCGGCAAGACCTTTATTGCCTGCAACGCCGTTCGCCCTATCTTTGACGCACTCCCCGCTACCAAGACAAAGGCGGTCGTGTGGCTTGTTCCCTCGGACGCGATTCTGACGCAGACGGCGAAAGCCCTGAAAGACACCTCCCACCCCTACCGTCAGAAAATTGACGTGGATTTCGGTGGGCGCGTGGAGGTTTACACCAAGCAGGAGCTTTTGAATGGTCAGAACTTCAATCCGACTGCCGTTACGGAGCAGTTGTCGGTTATGGTGCTGTCCTATGATTCGTTCCGTGGGCGCGGCAAGGAGGTCTTGAAAGCCTATCAGGAGAACAGCAATCTTGCCGCGTTTGCAAAGGTGCTGGGCAAGCCCGACAGCCCCATTGAAAAAGCGGACGAAACTGCCCTGTTCCAGATTATCAACCAGCTTAACCCGCTTGTCATCGTGGACGAGAGCCACCATGCCCGTTCGGAATTGAGCCTTGAAATGCTGGAAAACTTCAATCCCTGCTTTGTGCTGGATTTGACCGCTACGCCGAAAAAGGAGAGCAACATCATTTCCTATGTGGACGCGGTGCAGCTGAAAAACGAACACATGGTAAAGCTGCCCGTGATCGTCTATAACCGGGACAGCCAATCCGAGGTATTGGTTGACGCAATTGACCTGCGGAACAAACTGGAAGAAATCGCAAGAGCGGAGTACACCAAGACGGGCAAATATATCCGTCCTATCGCGCTGTTTCAGGCACAGCCGAAGGGCAAGGAGGACGCGACCACCTTTGAAAAACTGCGGGACAAGCTGGTGGACAAGGGAATCCCCGCCGAGCAAATTGCCATTCGAACCGCCGATGTGAACGAGCTGAAAAACACCGATTTGATGTCCCCAAGCTGTCCGATTCGCTATATTATCACGGTCAATGCGCTGAAAGAGGGCTGGGATTGCCCCTTTGCCTATATCCTTGCGTCTCTTGCCAATAAGACAAGTCAGGTTGACGTGGAGCAGATTTTGGGACGGATTCTCCGTCTGCCCCATACGAGTCAGCATACGCAGAGCGCACTCAATATGTCCTATGTGCTGACTTCTTCCAACGACTTCAACAATACCGTGGCGCATATCGTCAAGGGCTTGAACAGCGCGGGATTCAGCGATAAGGACTATCGGATCGGTGAGCCTGCAAGACCGAAAGCACCCGAACAGACAGCAGAGCAAATCACGCTGCCTGACCCGCAAGGAGCTTCCGAACCGGAAACCGCAGAGGACGATTTTGCATGGCTGGACGATAAATCTATTGACACAGAGTTCGAACGGCGCAGAGAACAGGCAAAAACGCCTGAAATCACCCCGAAAGCCGACACCATGCTGGATGCTGCCGCAGAGGTCGAAAAGGCGTACACAGACGCTATCCAGCAGACCGGAAATGATCCGGTGATGGACAATCTTCCGTGGGAGGTGCGGGATAAAGTGAAATCATTTGGGGTAAACCCGCAGTTCCGGGAGGATATTGAAACGCTGCAAATCCCGCAGTTTTTCCTGAAAGTTGAGCAATCTTTGTTTACGGACGGTTCTTTGGAACTGCTGGACAAGGAAATGCTGGCAGAGGGCTTTACCCTCAAGGGCAAGGCATACGATATTGACTTTGCCGCCGCAGACGATGAAATCCGCGAAATCGACGTGCGGGAGCAGGACGGCGGTTTGCCGAAGGTGTTCAAGATGGAGAGCGCCGAGCAGCGGTACTTCAAGGAATGGTTCAACAATCTGCCGCCGGAAAGCCGGGTGCGTCAATGCAAGGACATGATGTTCAATCAGCTTAACAAGCTGAACATGGTGGACGCGGCTGAACTGAAAGCCTACATAAACCGCATTGTGGACGACATGGATAAGGCGCAGCTTGCCGCTATGGAGAAAGCCCCGCTGGGCTACGCGGCGAAGATCCGCGGCAAGATTGAAACACTGCTGGAAGCCCACTATCGGGAAACTTTTGATAAATGGCTGGAAACGGAACGTATCGTCTGCAAACCCTATTTCCGTCTGCCCCACGCAATCCATCCTACCACCTATACTGACATATACGCCCGTTCGCTGTACACGGCGGAAGACGGCGACATGAACAAGCTGGAACAGAAGCTGATTGTGGAGTTGACCGCCCTGCCGAATGTCCGCTGGTGGCACAGGAATATTGCCCGTCAGGGTTTTGCAATCAACGGCTTTATCAAGCACTACCCCGATATTCTGATTATGACCCAAAGCGGCAAGCTCATCTGTGCGGAAACCAAGGGCGAACATCTGAAAAACGATGACAGCCGGGAGAAAATCGCACTTGGTCAGGCATGGAGCAGTCATGCAGGAAGTCAGTTCCGATACTACATGGTGTTTATGGAAGATAATGATCTTCCCACAGGCGCGGTCAGTATGCGTAGATTTGCAGAAATCGTTGCCGCTTTGTAAGGAGCTTGTCATGCGCATATATAAAAATTTTAAAGAATCAAACAATGTCACGCTATACAATGGTGATTGCAGAAAGCTGTTGAAACGATTACCTGACGAAAGCGTGGACTTAGTTGTAACATCGCCCCCGTATTGTATTGGGAAAGCCTACGAGGATCCACATGACGATATCGAAACCTTTAAGAAGCAACATCAAGATATTTTTAGTGATCTCTATAGAGTCGTAAAACCTGGCGGAAGTATTTGCTGGCAAATTGGATATCATGTGTCTGATAAATGTGTGGTACCCCTTGACTACATTGTTTATGACATATTTACATCCATGAGTGAGGGACTAGATAATCCTTTGATATTGAGAAACCGCATTGTTTGGACATTTGGGCATGGGTTAAATAGTACGACGCGATTTAGTGGTAGGCACGAAATGATTTTGTGGTTTACAAAAGGTCTACAGACTGTTTTCAATTTGGATGAGGTGCGAGTTCCTCAAAAGTACCCAGGAAAACGATTTTATAAGGGACCGAATAAGGGCCAACTCAGTGGCAATCCAATGGGTAAAAATCCTTCTGATGTGTGGGATATACCAAATGTAAAAGCAAAACACATTGAAAAGACAGCTCATCCGTGCCAATTTCCTGTTGCTATTCCCCAACGGTTAATTAGAGCATTGACGAATAAGAATAGTCTAGTATTAGATCCATTCATGGGTTCTGGTACGACCGGAGTTGCAGCTTTGATAGAGGGCAGACGCTTTGTTGGATCTGAAATTCAAAAAAGCTATTTTGATATCTCTGTGGGGCGGATTAAAGATGCATCCAATGGCAAAGCCAAGATACGCGAAGATAAACCTGTCACAGAGCCAAACCCAAATGCAGCAGTAGCAAAATTGCCTGCTGAATTTCGGAGAATAAGGGAGGCAAATGATGAATAAAAAGTCTATAAAGAGAAAGCCTCTTACTCAGGAGCAAATTGATAAGCGAATCAAAACCGTGTTCAAACGGAAAATTAGAAATATTTTCACTGGAATGGGCTTCACATATGTCCCTACCAATGATCACGAAATGGTTATTGGGTTGCGAAAAGTAGAAATCGATGCCCTGTTTATCTTTGAAAATATCTGGCTGCTATGTGAGGACACCATTAAGTCGGCTAACATCAAAGAACATATTAGAACCAAAAATGAGGCGTTTGGAGAAATAAAGAAAAATCTATCTTCATTTCGAGATAAATTGGTCGAACTTTTTCCGGATAAAGCTGAACTATTAAATCGGTATGATGTAGGACGTATTAAAGTATATGGATTATACGTTTCGAAAGAAGAGGTTTCTCTTTCGGAGGACGAAGATAAGCTATTTTCAAATTTAATTTTCATCCAACCAAAGACTTTAAATTACTTTCAATGGATTTCGCAATGTATCAAACTTTCTGCAAGGAATGAGATATTCCGATTCTTAAATATTAAAAATTCGGATATCGGTAACATTTCAAGTTCAAATGCAGACACAAAAATCACCGCGCCAATTATTTATCCCAGATCTTTTACTGGACTTAAAAATGGCGTTCGCGTTGTCTCTTTCATGATGTCTGCCGGGGATTTGTTAAACACTTGCTATGTCCTGCGAAAAGACAACTGGTCTGAGTCTATTTGGCTGTATCAACGGTTAATAGAAAAAGGAAAGATAAAGAATATCAGGAATTTTCTGGCGTCAAAAGGTTCAGCATTTTACAATAATATTATTGTTGCTTTACCGGATACTGTGGCCTTTTGCGATGAGGCACATCAATATAAAACGATAGATGAAATCGGTGAGTTAGAAGGTAACTGCCAGCTTGTTCTGCCGAAAGAAATGAATAGCATTTGCGTAATTGACGGGCAGCATAGAATATTTGCACATTATGAAAGTGGCATCCCGTCTAAACAAGAGAGAACAATTGCAGAACTCAGGAAGCAACTCCATTTACTTGTCACTGGATTAATATTTCCAAAGGATATGCCACCGGAAGAACGGGCAAGAATTCAAAGCGAGATTTTCTTGGACATTAATTCGAATGCAAAACTCGTTCCGCAAAATGTATTACTGCAAATTAAACGCATCAATAATCCTATTGCAGATGAGAGCATAGCACAGTTTGTGGTTGAACATCTTAACAAGCAAGGTGTATTTCAGAACCTCCTGCAACTCTCTACGCTCGACGATGGGAAAATCAAAACGGCATCTATTGTGAAGTTTGCTCTCAGATATTTGGTTACTGTAACTCCCGCAGAAGACAAAGAGAGTTTGTTTAATTACTGGGATGGTGACAAGGATGCTCTTTTAGCTATGGATGGAAACGCCATCGAAGAGTATGTAAAATTTTGCGCATCGACTCTCCGAAACTATTTCGGAGCTATCAAGAAGAATCTGCGCAAACAATGGGATGATACTGATTCAAAGCTTCTATCTGTTATTTCTATCAACGGATTTATCATTGCATTGACGCGGCAGTTAAGCATCAATGGGGTAAATGATTTTGATTTTTATGATCGCATTTTTAATGGATGGACAATTGATTTTTCAAAGAACGGCTTCAAATATACATCTAGCCAATATCGAAAATTCTCAACTCAAATTCTGCGTGAAGCCTTTCGAATATCAGACGAAATAATTGCTACCATATAGGATGATTCCCCCTACCAGATCAATCACAAATTGATCACGATAGGGGGAATTAGTCTATCCTGAAGACATGGCTAATTTGAACTGGGATCACAAGGATATTTGTTTCTGTCAATATCCTATTAGTAAATAGAGAAAAAACGTCTTCTGCACAGTACATTTGGCTCTCTTCTTGAATTGTTTTGCATATTCTATCGATGGATTTATATTGTTCGTCGGATATCTGTGCCTCAAAATAAAACTTTAATCCACGGATTGTGACAGAATATAATTTCATGCTTTGTTACGCTTCCCAAGAAACTTAAAGTGGTTTTAGATTTTAATGAAGTTCAGAGCTATTATATGCAAGAAGATATACTTATATCATACAATAAAACACGTCTATTCAAAATCCGGGTTGACATCTGCTCGGATTTTGATTATACTATACTTAACCCGAATTGGAGGTTGAACAGCATGAAACAACTGGGTATGCGTCTTCGCGCATTGCGGGAAGGTATTGGCTTATCCCAATCAAAATTTGCTGATGTGATCGGCTCGACGCAATCTAGCATTAACCGCTATGAAAACGGCCAGGCAACGCCGACTGTTGAGCTTCTGCGCAAGTATGCGGACTATTTTGACGTTTCAATGGACTACATCTTCGCCCGCTGCGATGATCCGCATGGCAAGCTGTTTGAAGCGAAACCTCCGGTTGACGCGAACAATCCTGAACTGAGAAAGTTCGTTGAAATGTGTTTTGATCCGGAATCACCGATGAACGAAAAGCTGAAAGAAGCGATGCTGAAAATGCTGGGGGAGGCGAAGACATGAGCAGTGAATTAACCCATAATCCGGGACAGTTTGACGAGGTTATCCATATCATCGACAACGCCCGCAGCCGCGCCATGAAAGCGGTCAATGCAGAGCTGATCCAGATGTATTGGAGCGTCGGTGCGTATTTGTCTGAGCTTTGTTCTGCATCAAGCTTTGGCGATAAGATTATTGACGAAGTTGCCGCATACATTGCGCAAGAGAACCCCAACATCAAAGGTTTCAACCGTCGCGGCCTCTATCGTATGAAGCAATTCTACGAGACTTATAAGGATGATGAATTTGTGACACCACTGGTGACACAAATCAGTTGGACAAACCATCTGCTGATTATGTCCGGCTCCAAGACAGCAGAGGAACGGCATTTTTACATGGCACTGTGTGCAAAGGAGCGTTATTCCAAGCGCGAGTTAGAGCGGCAGATCGACACTTCGTACTATGAGCGTTCGATGATTTCTTCCAAGAAACCATTACCTGAATCTGTTTCGCATAATGTGCGTGAAAGCATCCTCGATACCTATGTGCTTGAGTTTCTGGACTTGCCGGAGCAATTTTCTGAAAAGAATCTCCGTAAAGCAATCATCGAAAATCTGAAGCAGTTTATACTTGAATTTGGTCGGGACTTTACCTTTATCGGGGAAGAGTACCGCGTTCAGGTTGGCAATACGGATTTCTTCATTGATTTGCTGTTTTACAACCGTGCGCTCTCCTGCCTTGTCCCGATTGAACTGAAAATCGGGAAATTCAAGCCGGAACACATCGGGCAGATCAATTTTTATCTCGAAGCGCTTGACCGCGATGTGAAGAAGCCAAATGAAAATCCAAGTGTAGGCGTTATTCTTTGCGCCAGTAAGGATGACGCGGTTGTCGAATATGCTTTAAGCCGCAGTATGTCCCCCACACTCGTTGCAGATTATAGGCTTTGTCTTCCTGACAAGACGCTCCTGCAAAACAAGCTGCGTGAATTGACAGAACTTGCACTGGAAGGCGGCGAGTACGATGAAGGTGATAAAGAATGAACGCTGTCATCTATGCTCGCCATTCCTCTGACAGCCAGCGCAAGGAATCTATTGAGGGTCAGCTCTGCGAGTGCCGGGAATATGCTGAACGCAATAATATGACCATCGTGGGCAGAAAGAAAACGCACTGAAAGGTAAAAACAACGGCGGTTGTGTTCCTCTCGGCTATCTGTTGGACAAGAAGGCACAGAAACTTGTGATTGATCCCGTGACTGCGCCATTAGTGGTCATCAGTTGATTGGCGCTGTTAAATATCGGCAAATCTCTTCTATGCGTTTCCAAAATGACAGGCCGATTTTAACCAGCCTGTCATTTTCTCTATCAAAGCATATCTGACAACAGAAAATCCGCAACATGCATTGTGTGGATTCCTTCATAGTTCCCGCCCACAAAATCGTCTGTGCGCAAAACATATTTTGGGTAGTTGTCCCGGATGTCCAGCAGGCGGTCATATTCCCGGCGTTCCTTTTTTCGGAACCTCTCTCCCTCTGCCTTGCCGCCGCGGGCAGCCAGTCCCGGCGGCAGGGCTTACCTTTTCTTCTTGCGTTCTGGCAAGGATATGGTATAATGTATAAGGGATATTGGAATTTCCCCATCCTACGTATTTTGAGGTAACCGATTGAAAAAGCCTTCCCTGTTCCGGTCGGAGAGCTGGCATCTTCTGCTGATGCTTCTGCTGTCCGTTGCCACCCAATGTGTGGCCCTGCTCAAGTCCACGGTGACGGCCTCGGCCTTTGGGGCAAGCCTGGAGATGGACGCCTACAATTTCTCCAACAACATCATTCTCTTCCTCTTCTCCTTCCTGTCCTCCGGGGTGACGGCGGTGATCATTCCCGCCTATGTGCAGAAGAAGCCCCGGGCGGCGGTGGACAGCTTCCTGACCCTGCTCTATCTGCTGGTCTTCGGGGGCACAGGGCTTATCTACCGGCTGCGGGAGCCGATCATTGCGCTCTTCAGCTCCCGGGGGGGCGACTTTCAGGCCATTGCCGGGGATGTGATGCTCTACACCATCGTCATCCAGGGCGTCACAGGCATTCTGGCGGTGACCACCGCCTATTACCAATGCGAGAACCGCTACAACATCCCGAAGGTCATTCTCCTGGGCTGCAACTGTCTGGCGGTGGTGCTGATCCTGCTCCAAAAGGACCTGACCATTTATGGCTACCTGTGGGACCTGTCCCTGGCGGCCATTGTCAACCTGATCCTGGACTTGGGGATCGCTGTCCACTGCGGCTTCCGGTGGAGGCCCAGGTTCCGGTTCCGGTCCCCGGAATTCAAAGCCCTGTGGGCCATTTTCCTGCCCTGCGTTTTCTCCACGGGGGTGTACCGCATCCACTCTCTGGTGGATTCTCTCATTGCCGCGGAGCTGGGGGACGGGCAGCTCACCATCCTCAGCTATGCCAATATGGTGGTGAGTCTGGTGAATACCATCATCATCGGGAACCTGACGGTATATGCCTTCCCAAAAATCGTGGCCAGAATGGAGGGCCACACCGAGCGGGAAGGGCAGAAGGCCCTGTGGGACTACGCCATGCTTTTCCAGCTGGCGGTGTGTCTGCTCTTCGGCGGCTTTGTCTGCGTAGGCAAAGAGGGCATTGACCTGCTGTTTCTCCATGGCAAATTCGATGCCGCCGCCTCTGCCAGCGTCTATTTTTGCAGCTGCCTGTACCTGGTGGGCCAGCAGAACAACATCGTCCGGGACCTGATCTACCGCTATTTCTTCGGCAAGGGCAACACGGGGGCCACCTTCCGCAACAGCGTTGCGGTCAGCTGCGCCAACCTGGTGCTGAGCCTGATCCTGGTCCGGTTTCTGGGGCTGTCCGGGATCATCCTGGGCACTGTGCTGGCAGGGCTCCTGTCCCTGGTCATGATCCTGGTCAAAATGAAAAAATACTACGGCCTTTATCCGGAGTTCCGGGGCTTTCTGGTGGAGACAGCCCGGAACAATGCCGTGATGGTCCTCTCCACCGCCGGAGTGCTGGGGCTGAAAAGGCTTCTGCCCAGCCTGCCGGGGCTCATCGCCATCGGCGTATACGGCCTGGCCTGCGCAGGCCTGTTTGTGGCCCTGGCATTCCTGTTCCGGGCAAAAGCGTTAAAAGTCAGACTGTGAAATGAGGTAACCGCCATGAAAAAGGAAACTTCCCGACTGTCCGCCGCCACGATTCTATTGGCGGATGTGCTGCTGGCCCTGGTGCTGCTGGGGCTGCTCTTTGGCTTTTACAGTGCCCGGGTCTTCTCCCGGGTCCAGGGCAACGATATGTTCCCCACCTACCGCAACAGCGACTTTCTGCTGTGCAAAAAAGGGGGACCCTATGAGCGGGGGGATATTCTCTGCTTCCGGGCGGCTGCGGGAATGCGGACAGACCGGGAAAAGGACCTGTCCATCCGCCGGATCATAGGCCTTCCCGGTGAGACGGTGGAGATCACCCCGGAAGGGGAAGTGCTGATCGGCGGGGTAAAGCTGGAGGAAAGCTATCTGGAGCCCGGTGTTCAGGCCGCCACCTATCGGGAAGAGGGCACCATGAACATCACCCTGGGGGCTGCGGAATTCTTCCTCCTGGGGGATGCCCGGAAGGGGGCCTTCGACTCCCGGGACTATGGCCCCGTCAGCACTGGCCTGGCCCTGGGCGTCAGCCTGGCCCACCCGGATATGGCCGCCTATATCCTCACCCTGGTGCTGCCCCTGTGCCTGGCCCTCGCCGCCTGGTGGGCGGGGGATTACGGCCTGCGGCAGCTTGGAAGGAAGGGCTGAAGCATAGCAACAAAGGAGGGACTCCTATGGACATCCAACTGGAAGAATACGAACGCCGCCATTTAAGCGCTCTGCGGGCTTCCTCGGCGGAATGCACCCTTTTCTTAAAGCGCAGCGGCAAGCTCCCCTTGCCGGGGCCCGGAGACATTGCCCTCTACGGCAGCGGCGGGCGGCACACCGTCAAAGGCGGCACCGGATCCGGGGAGGTGAACTCCCGGTTTTTCTACAATGTGGAGGAGGCTTTGGAAGCCAACGGCTTTCGGGTCACCACCAAGGACTGGCTGGATAAATACGACGGGCTCCGGGCCAAGGCCAAGGAGAACTTTCTGAAAAAACTCCGGGCTCAGGCCAAAAAGCATCACCGCAGCGTGCTCCTGGAGGGCATGGGCGCCGTCATGCCGGAGCCGGAATACACCATCCCCCTGGAGCAGCGGTGCAATGCCTCCGTGTATGTCCTCTCCCGGATCTCCGGCGAGGGCAGCGACCGGAAGGTAGCCCCCGGGGACGTGCTGCTGACGGAAAGCGAAAAGCGGGACATTCTGGCTTTGCAGAAGATGTATCCCCTCTTTTTGCTGGTGCTGAACGTAGGCGGGCCTGTGGACCTGACTCCGGTTGCGGACAGCATCGACGATATTCTGCTTCTCAGCCAGCTGGGGGTCCAGACCGGCATGGTGCTGGCGGATATTCTGCTGGGCCTTGCCTATCCCAGCGGCAAGCTGACCACCACCTGGGCCCCGGCGGATACCTTCTGCCCCCGGGCGGAATTCGGCATGAAGGAGGATAACCGCTACGGCGAGGGAGTATACGTAGGCTACCGGTACTACGACAGCGCCAAGGTTCGCCCCACCTTCCCCTTCGGCTTCGGCCTGGGATACACGGACTTTGCCATGAAGGCCGCCTCGGTGTCCGTGGCCGGGGACCTGGTCACGGTCTGGGCCGAAATTCGCAACACCGGGGCCTTCCCCGGCAAGCAGGTGGTCCAGGTCTATGTGACCTGCCCCTGGGGGACCCTGGATCAGCCCTATCAGGTTCTGGCCGCCTACGGCAAGACGCCGGAGCTCTCCTCCGGCCGAAGCTGCCGGATGGAGGTCAGCTTCCACATGGCAGATCTGGCCTCCTTTGACGAAAGCCGGGCCTGCTATATTCTGGAACGGGGGGACTATGTGCTCCGCTTCGGTGCCTCCTCCCAGGACACATCTCCCATCGGCATTCTGAGGCTAACCCAGGACGTGGTGACCCAGCGGGTAAAAAACCTCTCCGGTTCCCCGGACTTCCGGGATTGGGTGCCGGTGAAGACCTGGGAACTTCCCCAGGGGCTTCCGGTCTACGATCTGGACCTTTCCAATCTGGCTGCGAAAACCGTCTGCTATGCAGATCCCCTTCTGCCGGACCCCCAGGTCCAGGCCCTGACGGATCAGGAGCTGGCCAGCATCAGCATTGGTTCCTTCCAAATAAAGCGCCGGTCCTCCTTCGTGGGAGACTCCGGCACAAAGATTCCCGGTACCGCCGGGGAGACCACCTCCGCCCTCCAGGATCGGGGCTTCCCCGTGGTCATCATGGCCGACGGCCCCGCCGGTGTGCGGCTGGTGAAGGACTATTATGAGGACAAGCACGGGGCCCACGGCCTGGGCTTCCAGATGATCCCCACCATGCGGGAGCTTCTGACCAAGCCCATGCAGCTGGCGGTGGATCCCCCCAGGAAGCTGCCCAAGGGGGCCGTGGAAAAGCACCGCTATGCCACAGCCATCCCCATCGGCACCGCCATCGCCCAGAGCTTCTCCATCCCCTTTGCCGAGACCTGTGGCGACATTGTGGGGGACGAGCTGGAGCGCTTCGGCGTCCACCTGTGGCTGGCTCCCGCCCTGAATATCCACAGGAATCTCCTCTGCGGCCGGAATTTTGAGTACTACTCCGAAGACCCTCTGGTCTCCGGCCTCACCGCCGCCGCCGTCACCCGAGGAGTCCAGAAGCACCCGGGCCGGGGCGTGACCATCAAGCACTTCGCCGCCAACAATCAGGAATATAACCGGGTGAATACCAACAGCCTGATCTCCCAGCGGGCCCTGCGGGAGATCTACCTGAGAGGCTTCGGCCTGTGCATCCGGGAGAGTCAGCCTGCCGCGGTGATGACCTCCTACAACCTCATCAACGGCGTCCACACCTCCGAAAGCCGGGAGCTGACCCAGGACGTGCTCCGCTGCGAATTCGGCTTCCAGGGCATTGTCATGACCGACTGGGTGGTAGAAGGCCCCGGCATGTACAATAGCCGCCGCTTCCCGAGACCTGACCCGGGGAATGTGGCCATGGCCGGCGGGGACCTGTTCATGCCCGGCAGCAAGGCAGACTACGACCGGCTGCTGAAAAAGCTCCGGGCAGGGAAGCTGACACGGCAGCAGCTGGAGCGGAACGCCACCAGGATGCTGCGGTTTTGCAAGGGGCTGGCGGGGAAATAATAGAGAGCTTTCGCTACAAAAAAGCAGCTGCCTCACCATGCTGGCGAGGCAGCTGCAATTCACTCCGGAAGGCGCAAAAGTGCGGCACTGGAGGAAAGACGTTCTCATTTGCTTTTTAACACATCACGAACCCGCATAAGCGTCTTGCCCAGCAGATTTTTTCCCTTCCATTTTGCTGGATTGGTACTGTTGGGGTCGCTTGCTTCCATGCCGATTCCCCAAATGGTATCGTAGGGGCTGGCTTCTGCAAGAATCTTGCCCTTGGTGCTGAGAAGGGTCTGCCGCGCGTTTTCGTTTTGGCTGAATTTTGCGAGATTGGCATGGTACACAACCTCTTCCTTCCATTGATCCCACGCGCTGGCATCCAGCCCCTTTACCTGCCTGCCCAGTTGCTTACACTTGGCTGGGTCCGACTCGTTCATAATCAGAGTGTACCTCTGGAGGTCGCCTGCAAGAAGGGCTTTCTTTGCCATCATGTATTGCTCTGCGGTTTCATACCGGATGCCCTCGATGATAAAGGGACATCGGAACCATTGGCTGAATACGCCGTAAGCTTCATATTCATGCCAGAAAAATTGAAACCCGGAATTGCTTTCAGATTCCGTTCCTGTTGCCTGTGAGAGAATGGAAGTCCCCAGCTGCAAGGCTCTGTCATCGATCACCGCAATGATCACATTCATTTCGTAGGGGTTTTCCTGAATGGCTCTAATTGCCACGCGCCATGCATCCTTGACGGGATAGCCATAGGTGCCGGAGGAAATCAGCGGGAAGGCAATGGATCGGCAGCCCTTGGCATAGGCAACCCTCAGGGCATTTTGGTAGCAGCGGTACAGCAGCTGTTCTTCATTGTGATTGCCGCCCTGCCAGATGGGGCCAACAGCGTGGACGATGTACTTTGCCTTCAGCTTGAAGCCGGGAGTAATGACCGCCTCGCCGGTGGTGCAATGCCCCAAAGCGTCGCAGGCGGCTTGCAGCTGACTTGCACCGGCAGCCGCAAAGATTGCTCCGCAGACACCGCCGCCGTGGCGGAGCTGGCTGTTGGCTGCGTTGACGATGCAGTCCACGTCCATTTCGGTGATGCTTTGCTTTTGAATGCGTAAGGTTCCTGCCATGGGATTCCACTCCTTCTTGTTTTTCCTTATTATATCACAAATTAGGGGGGGTGGGTAGTTTTTTGACAAGCTGCCACCGGCTTCGCCGGTGGTTGTCATTTGACGGGCATAGCCCTCTGTTCCTCGCGTAACGCGTAAAGGTGTAATACGATCTGCCAGCCGCGTAAGGACTGTTACTTGCGACCTGTAAACAGACTAACGGACGGTATTCTTATTTGCTCGCCCATTTCGTCCACTCGCCTAGCGAGTGGTTTTCTGAACACAAAAACCTGGACATAACTATGCTATGGCTTCGTTATGTCCAGGTCCGCATTTTATTTCCTTGCAATTTGTCGAATCTTGTGCTAATCTATTTCTGGTGCTACCAGCACCCCGGTAGGCGGTTCCCCCTCGATTCTCATCGGGGGTGATACACTTCTTTTTACCCCCAATCGAAAGAAAGGGGGTGCGCATATGGTTACATGGGAAGGCCTTTTTGCTTTCTGTATGGTCATTATTGCCGTCATCTCTCTGGTTCGCCAAGACAATGATAACAAAAAGAAGTAACTGCCTCACAGGTTCCCCAACCCACAGTTACTTCTTTTAACAGTATGGGGAGCCGCCTGCTGGTAGCACCCTCTGTACTTATACTATACCCCAGATTCGTTTTTTTGTCAACCGTCCTGTCGCCTGGCAGGGCGGTGTTAATGCTGGCAATCACTTCCGAGTATGAAACAGCCAGATGGACTTGCTGTTGTACCGCAAAGAGGACAGCGGCCTCCAGACGGTTATGCTTGATTGAGTGCATTGTGCAGGCTACCCGGGCAGGACAACAAGGATGCCTCCGCCTCGGGACATTTTGTCTCGAAGTACGCAAAAACGCCCGGGCGGCATGAAGCCACACGGACGCATGAAATTTTTTTCTTTTGCCGTCGTGCGGCAGTTTAATTTATTACTGACGAGCTGCGTTTGCTTCCTCTTGTGTAAGTTGACCGGTCTTAACCGCATCAGAAATTGCCTTGTCCAGTTCTTCAGCTGTTGCGTAATTTCCAATGTGAACTTTTCGACCATTATCCGTTGTAATGTCAACGCTATAATAGGAAACCACATCTTCAGTAGGTGGAATCATTGAGTAGGTATCACCATCGCCGCTGTCTTTGGAATACAGCACTCCTTTTCTAATATTTTCCAGAGTTTCTTTGTAGTCGTTCATCATGGCATCCACGCTTTCCTGCGTAAATTCATGGAATACGCCTTGCCCATCATACCAACCAACTCCGGTTCCAATCAACGCTTCCATTTCGTTTTTCTGCTCGTTCATCCACACCTCGTACTCTTCGGCTGTCCACCACTGCACATCCGGCGCTGCATTGCTTTTTTCATAATCTGCCTCGGAAATCCAGTTTTTACCGTCAGTGCTGATTTGCCCGCCATCCGTATCATGATAGAGAATATCGACGCCGGATGTGTTTTCAGTTTCAGATGCCAAATTCTTTGGTGCGTCTGAAGCCAGTGCATTTGTATAAGTAAAACCGGCAAGGCTCAAACAGATTGCTCCGCACAAGCCCACTGCTAATATTTTTTTGTTCTTCATAGATAAGACCTCGCTTTATAAAAATTTTAGCTGCCCCTTAAGGACAGCTAAAATATAGCAAAGCAACTTGGATATAGTTTGCATAGATTATGGATTTTAGATGGAGTTATCTATTGGCTGCTTGCAAGGCAGTTCAAACCAAAACATTACGCCGTTGCTTGTGTTCGTGATGCCGTACTTTGCATGGTGCGTTTCCATGATTTTGCGAACAATATAAAGCCCTAATCCAGTTCCGCCTGTATTACGGTTACGGGATGCGTCCGCCCGGTAGAAAGCTTCAAACAAATGCGGGAGGGCATCATCGGGCACATGGACACCTGTATTTTCAATTTCACCACGAATCGTACCGTGTATTTCAGACAAAGTTATATGGATTGATTCGTTACTTGGAGAATACCGAATTGCGTTTACCAATATGTTTTGAATTGCCCGTTCCATCTGCACTTGTTCCACTTCACAGTAAAGTCGGTCAGGAATACTGACCTCAAGGTGCTGTTTCTTTTCTTCCGATAAATCTGAAACCGTGGCAAGCTGTACCCGGAATACTTCCGCAAAGTCAACGACTTTATATGCGGATTTCTGAGTTCCCTCCGTTTTAGAAACATACAACAATTCTTTTACCAGATTTTCCATTCTGTCAACAACTGCAAGGGAACACTCCATGTACTCTGTGTGGTTTTCATAGCCGCTGATCCCGTTCAGCATCCCCGACAAATGACCTTTCAAAATAGTCAGCGGTGTTTTCAGTTCGTGGGAGGCTGCCGAGAAAAATTCTACCCGCTGTTGCTCTAATGCTTGTTCCTTTTCCATATCTGTCTTGAGCTGCTGGTTTGCAGTTTGAAGATCATTCAGCGCAGTAGAGAGCGAGTCCGACAACGAATTTAGATTTTGCGCCAAGCACCCCAATTCATCTTCCCGCACAGCAGTACATTGACCAGAAAAATCCAGTTCCGCCATTTGCTTTGAAATCCTGCTTAGTTGCACAATGGGTCGAGTGATGTACCGTGTATAGAGCCATGCACAAAGGAGAGAAAGCAGAAAGACCATTAGGATGACATACGGAAGTATAGACAACAATACCTTTGTTGCCTGCTGTACGACAAACAAATCCGTTTGAACTACCAGCGTATAAGCAGTCCCGTTTTTTACAGTAATTGTGTAAAAGTTCGTTGTAGTTGCCTCGGACGGTTGATCTATGAACGATTCATCTTCATCAAATGTAACTGCTTGATCTGCTGAAACAGTAGAAATTTCCGCAGCCACTTCATTCGGATAGATAATATTGCCGTTGCTGTCCTCAATCCAAAAAGCGGCATTTGTTTTCGCTGAAAAATCAGCCAATTCATTTTCACAATCGTCTATATTATTAAAATCCGCTATTTGCTCGGCAAGGTGCATGGCGGCTTTCTCCGTAGCCGAGTTCACAAAATTTGAATATGTTGTAGGCAGTAGCTTTGAGATAAAGAAATATGTTCCGCTGCAAGCTGCCCCCAACAAGAGGAAAGTAATTATAAAAATCTTGGCAGATAACCGTCTTTTAATGCAATTTATCAATTCTATATCCCACCCCTCTGATTGTTTTGATATAGTCCGCATTTAGCTTTTTGCGAATGTTCTTTATATGGCTGTCAACAATCCGATCTTCAACTTCCAAATCATCCGACCACAACCGGTCAAGCAACATCTGTCGAGTGAAAACCTTTCCTTGATTTTCAATCATAAGCCTAAGAAGGGCAAACTCCTTACTCGTTAAAACGACTTCGTTTCCGCTTTGATATACATGAAATCCATCAATATCCATACTCAACTCTTTATAGGTAAGCAGGGATTGATTTTGATTGTCAGTCATTCTGCGGCGAAGAATAGCCGCAATCTTGCATAGCAGGATTTTGGGCGAAAAGGGCTTTGGAATGTAATCATCAATCTGCTGTTCAAAACCCTTCAACTGGTTTTCTTCATCCGAAAGTGCAGTAAGCATAATAATCGGAACTTGCGACTTTTGGCGAATGACCTCGCATACACCATAGCCATCAATCTTGGGTAGCATGATGTCCAGCAGGAGAAGACTAATGGTTTCATCGAACTTTGCAATTCCGTCTACACCATCATCAGCAATCACAACCTCATATCCTGCATCGGACAAATGGTTTTTCAATATATCTTGAATGTCAATATCATCTTCAACAACTAAAATTTTCTGCATAAGAACGCCTCCTTTTCCGTTTTATATTATCACAAAACAATGGATTTTTTATGGAGAAACCAATTACAACTTATTCTAATAAAAATCGTGTCGGAGCGATTTACTCCGACACGACCCAATTATTTGTGTTTTGTCTCTACCCCAACTATTGACATAGAGCCAATAATACACGGAAGAAAGCAGAACGCCGACACCAAGGCTGGAAGCCAGCATGATGGACGATATCAGGTCAAGCATTGTTACTCCTTCTCCACCATTTCCTGCTTCAGCTCGCCTCTGCGGAAGAGGAACCGGCGGATGGCGAAGAGGCCGGCGATGCAGGCAACGCTGAGAAGGTTGCTGACAGGGTCGTCGTGGCTGAGGATCACGTGGCGGGTGATGGCTACGGTGAGGACCTCCAGAATACTGGCGGGGGTGGTATCGATGAGCATCCGGACGAACTCCAGCCCCACGACAATGGTCAGGATCTCATGTAGAAAGCCGCTGACGTTGCTGGTGGCACCGGGGTGCAGGATCAGCTCAAGGATCTCCCGGCCCATGGCCGCCAGCAGTACGAGGAGGGTGATGATGGCGATGAATTTTTCCAGCATGTGGAGCAGATGACGGAAAAGATGCTGGAATCTCTCCTCCCGGGCCTCGGACTGCCGAAGCTTTTCCTCCATTTTTTGTTCCTGTGCTGTTTCCATAGGGTTCCTCCTTGTGTTCTGCATTCACGAATCAATAAGATTTTTCTTTAGTGAATCAATCGTATCTTGGTTCTTTTTCAAAAGTTCTAATTGTCTGTACGCCTTTTCTCTTAATAGTTTTAGCCTTTCCATTTGCGGCACATCCTGTCTTATCAGGTCTGCATTCGTATCTTCCAGATTGATAAGCACAACCAATTCTTCCGCTGAAGCGAAATCTCTGATATTAGGAGTCTTCCCTTTGACCCCTTTTTCACTTCTCCATTGTGCCGCTGTTTTTCCAAACAAAGCCATATTTAAAATATCCGCTTCTGAAGCATATGTATACGCCATTTCCTGGGCAGACAATGTGGGCGCGATCAAACATTCTTTTACCGCATCCGAATGAATACGATAGTTTATTTTTGAAAGCTCCCTCTTTACATCCCATCCAATCGCTAACCGAGCTGCTTCGTCTTTCCTTAACCGCTGATAATCCTTGATAATATAAAGCTTAAATTCTGGCGAAATCCACGAGGCAAACTCAAAAGCAATATCTGTATGCGCATAAGTGCCGCCATATCGGCCTGATTTTGATATGATTCCTATTGCATCTGTTGCTTTTATCCACTGCTGTGGTGTCAATGTAAACGCATTGTCTCCGGATTCTGCTTTAAACCTATCGAATTCGATAGGTTTAAAGTTTGGATTATGAATTTGTTCCCACAGGCCTAAAAATGAAATCGTAGAATGATTGCGCATCCAATTCGCAACAACAATAAAGGCATTGTCTGGATTTTTATACTTTGCGATATCCGTGAGTGAAATGTAGGCATCTTCATTTATAACATCGCCCATCACCCTGATTTCTGTTCCATTGGCGTCTATTTTCATGTTCTTCATTCAAATGCCCCCTCCTGATTTTCTTTTCCATATCAATAGTACCTGCGCATATCCTCAAAGACCCGCTCCACCTCTTCGTACAGCTCCCGCGCCGACATTCTCAGCACGCCGGACCGGAAGGCGCTGAGCTGGACCAGAGAATCGGAGGTCGCCACCCGGACCGTGTAGCTGGGGCCGATCTGGGCGGCCAGGTCCTGAATGTACTGGTCCGCCGTCTGGGCCTGCTGGGTGTAGACCACCTGGATGCCCTGGGTCCGGAGCTTTTCGCTGCCGGGGGTCCGGTAGCTGTCGAAAACCACCACGGTGTGGCATTTGGTAAAGCCGGCGTAGCTGGATAGAATGTCGCACAGGTGCCGCCGGGCGGCGTCCAGGTCCTGCTTGGCTGTTTCCGCCAGGTGCTCCCAAGCGAAGATGATATTGTAGCCGTCTACGATCAGGTACTTTTCTTTTGGGGGCCGGATGGTCACCGGGGCAGTGGCGGCCTTTCTGGGGGCAGCATACTGAGGCCGCCGGATGGGGCCGAACTCCCGCTCCATGATCTTTTCCAGCTCTGTGTCGTCAATGCTGGGCCGCACCAGGATCTGGGGCGGCTTTTCCTCTTTCAGTCCGCTTTCCAGGTGCATGAAGTCCTTCACCTGGTCCCACTTGACGGTGTGGCCTGCCCCGTGGGCGCAGAAGACGGAGTCCGGGGTGTTTTCCGTGTCCGCCTCCGGGTCGTAGCCCGCCGCCTGAATGACGGCCTGGGCGTTGTGGCAGGGGGCATAGCCCGAAAGGGTCAAGCTCAACCGGCCCAGTCCCTGGGTGTAGGCGGCCAGGGTCTGGGCGTAGTCCTTTACCTCCGCCGCCGGGACGGTGCCCTCCAGGCTGGCGGTATCCCCCAGGGATTCCGGGGCTTCCATTTCGCCCCCCATGGCCCGCAGGTCCGTAATGGCCCGGCCGATCATCTGCTGGGGCACCGTCAGACGGAAGCTGTACCAGGGCTCCAGGAGGATGCTCTTCGCCTGCATGAGCCCCTGACGCACAGCCCGGTAGGTGGCCTGGCGGAAGTCCCCGCCCTCGGTGTGCTTCAGGTGGGCCTTGCCGATGAGCAGGGTGATCTTCATGTCCGTAATGGGGGCTCCGGTGAGGACGCCCCGGTGGACCTTTTCCGCCAGATGGGTCAGGACCAGGCTCTGGTAGTTGGCATCCAGCACATCCAATGGGCACCGGGTATCGAAGACCAGTCCGCTGCCTCTGGGCAGGGGCTCCAAGAGCAGATGGACCTCGGCATAGTGCCGCAGAGGCTCGAAGTGGCCCACCCCCTCCACCGTGTTTTCGATGGTCTCTTTATAGAATATTTTCCGGTCGTCCAGGGTAATGTCCAGGCCAAACCGGTCCTTCGCCAGGCTTCGGAAAACCTCCAGCTGGACCTGACCCATCAGGCCCACATGGATCTGGCCCCCCTCATCGTGGAGCTTCAGCTGAGGGTCCTCCTCCTCCAGCTGCCGCAGCTTTTGCAGGGCCGTCACGGTGTCACAGTGGGGCGGCAGGTTCACCCGGTAGGTCATGACGCTCTCCAGCATAGCCTTGGGGGCCTGGGGAATATCCCCAAGGGCCTGACCGGCGTAGGTGCCGGCCAGCCCCGTCACCGCTCCCAGCTCTCCGGCCTCTAATGTCTCCGTCTGGGTGAACTTATCCCCGGAGTACAGCCGCAGCTGGATGGGCTTTTCCTCCAGGGCATCCCCTTTCTGGTTGACATAACGTATAGTTGACCGAACGGCCAGGCTTCCTCCGGTGACCTTCAGCCAGGTCAGCCGGGTCCCCGCCGGGTCCCGGGAGATCTTGTACACCCGGGCGGAAAAGTCCTGGGGATATTGGGGCTCCGGGCCGTAGGTGTCCAGGGCTTCCAGCAGGGCCTCTACCCCCTGCAGCTTCAGAGCGGAGCCGAAGCAGACGGGGAAAAGCTTCCGCTTTTCGATAAGGCCCCTGAGATTTTCCTGTGTGACGGTGCCGCTTTGCAAAAAATTCTCCAGCAGCGCCTCGTCGCACAGGGCCGCCGCCTCGGAGAGGCTCTCCCAGGGCTGGGCAAGATCCACACAGCAGCCGCTGAGCTTCTGCCGCAAAGGGGTGTCCACCAGAGTCACCGCCCGGGACTTTGTCTCCAGCCGGGCCTGCTTGGAGAAGATTGTGATCCCCCGCTCCCGCTCCAGCCGGTCCGTATCCAGGTAAGCGTCCCCGTGGTCCACCCGTCCCAGCACCCGCCGGGCCCCGGACCCATAGAGCATCGCCTCCGACAGGGTGGTCTTCCCCGCGTCCACATGGGCCAGCAGCCCCACACTCAGGGGGGCTTTGGTTTTTTTCAGTTCTTCGGCCATAGAAAAGCCCCCTTTCACGCTTTTTCTGATTATAGCATGAAAGGGGGCTGTAGTCGATAGATCCCTGTGGATTTTTCTTGAAAAAGAATCAGTACATCGTCATGGCAAACCGGGAGCACAATATACGGCAGGTTTAGAATCACAGTCTGTTTGCGTGAACGCCCTGTATTCTCCCCATTACTTCCGCTTATCCGCTTTGTAGGGGGTTATTGCAACCGTAGCGCGAATCATGGTCTGCCGGTGTCCCTCGGAGCCATACAGAACAAAGAGCTCCGTCCCCTCTTGTGCATAACGGATGTCAATATTCGCCAGCGAGATCACTTTCTTATACTGGCAGCTGTAACCCCGATTGGAAACTAGGCCGATCATCTGCTGATCTTTGCTGAATGCGGGAATAAACTGAGGACACGCAGCGGAGAAATCAGAGGTATTTACAGGAAGCGGCATCTGCTCAAACGCTTCCTTTTCCGGATCAAACAAAGAGGCAAAGATGTTGATGCAGTCCTCGCTGTTCCACTCCAGGGTAACACACTTGGTTTTGGGCGCGGCAGCCTCTGCCAGGATGGCATCCTTTCCGGGGAAATCTCTAGTCTTATCTACCAAACGATCCCAGCCATAATCCACAGGAGAGCGATGTAGCGCCTCGGCACCGGGGACAATCCCGGGGATGAAATCCACCCAAATGGTGGGGAAGTATGCCTGGAGATGGTTCAGCATCAGACTCCTCTGACCCAGCTGGCGCAGACCATATTCCTTGCCTGCCTCCACCACAGCGTTCCAGATCACAGATCCGTCCGCGCTGTTGCCAAACAGCTCGTAACCGACCTCGCCGGACATACCGCCGCGATACAGACGGACAGTTTTTCCTGCGATTGTCACATCCCGGAAGGATATAAATGCCAGGTTGCTGACATCCTCGCCGGTAACCTTTTCAATCACAGCAGTAGACACAGGGCCCTGCACATGGAAATTGAAAATTTCCGCAGTCAGATCCTCCACTTTCACATCACAGCCTTCCGGACGAATCATCAGACCGGGCTTGATCATGGTGCCGCCGGTGAGGAGAATCTGATCTTCCGATTCCCGGAAAGCAATGCCATCGCCAATCATCTTACCGTTGGGGAGAACAGATACAATGTGGCGGCCTTTTCCCACAGGAAATTTCTTGTAACCATTGATGGTGCTCTGTTCCATGCACTTGATTACATCGGGTCCGGTAATTCGGAATTTGTTCAGCCAGGACCAGTCTCCAATGTATCCGGTTTTGGAAATGGCATTGCACTCATCCATCCAGCCGGTGAACTCCCATGCCCCCAGGACGTTGTGAAGTCCGCTGAAGTGCTGAATGCCGGAATTGGGATTCATTCCCGTCTGCTGGCCCTGCACGGCAGGCGTGAAAGCAGGCTCTTTGCCGCCATAGTACGACAATTCCTGATTGTCCTTCTGCGCCCAACTTGCGCATACAGCGCTCATGTCCAAAGAATCGAAAAGTTTCATTCTGTTGTCCCCCTTATTTCAATTTGGATATCTTTACTATACCGTATTATAAGAAAAATGGTTATGCAATCCTTGGGCTGGTTATTCACATATTGCATAGTCGGCATGGCTGTGCTATACTGAAATTCTATAGGAGGGGACACTATGAAAACGGAGCATATGCGTGAATTTCTGGAATTGGCAGAGACAAAAAACTATTCCGTTGCAGCAAAGAACCTTTTTATATCCCAGCCGACACTGAGCAGACGGATTCAGGCAATTGAGGAAGAATTGGGGTATCGGCTGGTGGAAACTTCCAGTCATGGTGTTTCGTTGACAGAGTGTGGTGTTAGCGCTGTACGAAGCTTTCGGAAAATACTAAAGGAATACGACGCTCTGCGGGAAACCGGGAAAAATCTTTCCGAACGTGTTTCAGGAACGCTGACACTTGGAATTCTGTATTATGCCCTTGATGATTACTGCGGAAACTTTCTTACATGGTTTCAGCAGAAACACCCAAACATTCATCTGAAGTGCAATAGTTACCTTCCGCAACAGCTTGCATCCGATATTCTGGCGCGCAAAATTGACATCGGGACTTTGTTCAGCATCGGTTCTTCTGCCCCCGATGGAATGCATTATTTCAAAGTGGGCGCGATATCTATGATTGCCATGATTCCACGAGAGAACCCGCTGGCACAAAAGGATATTGTCACTTTTAGCGATCTGGTGGACTATCCTTTGATTGTTCTCGAAAATGACGCATACTCTGCATCCCTGACGCAACAATATTTGCGGGCAAATCATATTCACTTTTCTGAGACAGTGTTTGCGGACAATATCGAAACCGTTCCCTGGGCCATCCGTTCAACAGGCGGAATACACATCACTGGCGAAAGTGTCAGAAGACAGAATTCCTCATCTGTGGCGTATATCCCGATTGTCGCAAAAAATCCCGGTATGACCTTCGGGTTTGTGTGCGCAGAAGGAAACGACAATCCAGTCGTGTCTGTTTTTTTCAGGGCGCTTAAAGAGTATCTGAAAAATCAGTAAAGCTGTGCTGCCATTTTCCGCAAAGGGCCCGAATAAATCCCCAGAGCTTCATCCGGTAAGAAGATGAAGTCCTGGGGATATTTGGGCTCCGGACCGTAGGTGTCCAGGGCCTCCAGCAGAGCCTCGTCGCACAGGGCCGCCGCCTCGGAGAGGCTCTCCCAGGGCTGGGCAAGATCCACACAGCAGCCGCTGAGCTTCTGCCGCAAAGGGGTGTCCACCAGAGTCACCGCCCGGGACTTTGTCTCCAGCCGGGCCTGCTTGGAGAAGATTGTGATCCCCCGCTCCCGCTCCAGCCGGTCCGTATCCAGGTAAGCGTCCCCGTGGTCCACCCGTCCCAGCACCCGCCGGGCCCCGGACCCATAGAGCATCGCCTCCGACAGGGTGGTCTTCCCCGCGTCCACATGGGCCAGCAGCCCCACACTCAGGGGGGCTTTGGTTTTTTTCAGTTCTTCGGCCATAGAAAAGCCCCCTTTCACGCGCTTTTTCTGATTATAGCATGAAAGGGGGCTGTAGTCGATAGATTTTTCGGAATTTCTCTGGGATATCACCCGGCAAGAACATACGAGAATATTTCTTTGAGACAGGATTTCTAGGTTGACATCTTTTCTGATTACGGTTATACTCAAGTTGTATGACTTTGTCCGCTCATATATTCAAAATATCAAAAAGTCGAAACGGAGATGCGCTCATGGATGTCCAGCAATGCAAAAAAATATTCGAACACTACGGCGGTATGATGCGCACCAAGGAACTAGAGCAGGAGAAAATATACTACAAGAACATCCAGCAGCTTATTGAGGCAGGGTGCGTAGAGAAAGTACGATATGGCTATTACCAATGGGTCAACCCCAATGATTTCAGCGAAATTGGCACCGTGTGTCGCCTGTTCCCGGATGCGATTCTCTGCATGGATACAGCTCTGCGTTACTATGGATACAGTGACCGCACGCCGGTGGAATGGCATCTGGCGGTCAGCAAGGATTCCGGAAAATCACGGTTCCGCATCGACTATCCCTTTGTAAAGCCCTATTACATAGAACCTGCGGTTCTGGAACTGGGGCTGACAAAAGGAAACATGGACGGGCACGAGGTGCGGATTTATGATAAGGACCGTGTCATTTGCGATTGCCTGCGGTATCGGAATAAAATGGACAAAGAAATTTTCAACAAGGCAATTCAAAACTATATTGCAGACCCGGAGAAGCGTGTTCCCAAACTCATGGAGTATGCCGACCCTCTGCGGGTAAAGAAGCTTGTGAAAGATTTGATAGGAGTGTGGCTGTAATGGCGGATATTGGGGTATTTCCTGAGGACTTTTGGAAATACCCCAATCGCATTTGCCGATGTGATGGAAAAAATCAGATTGTTCCTGTCTCCGGTACGGGGAGCGATTCTTGCAGACAAGGAATTGTTTCAGAGCTGGGACCCATTCACAAAAAGTTAGAAGTAAAGGGAGAGGCATACTATGGCTAAAAAAAGCTGGCGGAGACGGCTTTGCGGCAGGTCAATAAGAAGAAGTATGAAACGGAATTGATAGCGGCTGGGGGTTAACGTGATTTAAAGTATGGGGCAGCGTTTAGCGGGAAAAAGCGGAGGTGACGGTGTGGTAATAGGCGTGTGTAAAAATTATTACTGCGCTTCCTGGCAGGCAGCAAGAATAAGGTGCGCCCAGGGGAAAAGGTTATTGCTGCTGGCTTTATTTAGTATAAAAGTCGTCTGCTGATGGACTTTATAGAAAATCCATGATAAAATGATAAAAATAAATCCGGTAAATGGTTGGATTATCATTAGGAGGGGAGGTAAGATGGTGAAAATATTTTGTTTTCAATTTAATACGGAATATGCCAGAGCGTTGCGTAATGCGGTCAATGACAGGCAAAAACAATCTCTTGACAATGTACATCAGGAAAAAAAGGGATTCTCAGGTGAGTATCTTGCATGGAATCGAACTTGTGCTGCAATGGACCGTTTGGAGGATACGATCGATTACCTAAACCACATGGAACTGGGAAAGAATAGAGAGTTTCGTTCAGCGTTTGATTTTTATGACTTTATCAATAATGCGTACATTGTAATTGACTGCATAAAAACAATTGGAAAAATCTTTCGAGTTGATAGTGCGCTAATTCAAGAGATAGAACGCGCAACCTCTATTTTTGAAAATCGACTTTCAGGATGTGGAACGGATCAAAAATATTTTGAATATGTCCGTTCTTTGTGCTCTGTGCATCCATTATGCACAAATCGTCAGAAGGAATTTCTGAATGGAAGCAAATTTCATTGTTGCCCTTTTGTATCGTGGAGAACGGACTTTCTCGCAAATTGTAAAGGTGCCGATTTGGTTGCTGTCATTTACCCTGCTGATACCTCTCAGGGAACAATTTATCATGGCATATATATTTCGCAGTTTGAGCAATACATAGCAAAGTGGATCGATTTTATTCCTAAAATTATCGAAGCGAAAAACATATATACTGATAAAGAATACGAACGGTTACGGAATGAACCGATAAAAGACCTCTCCGCCTTCAATGGTGAAATTGTAAAATGGATCATGTATCTAAAAGAGGAATACTGTAAGCGGTTCGACTACGGCAATGACTACATTTTGGATGATTTCGTTTTATTTTTTACAATTAAGCTTTCAGACTCTCGCAACAATATCCCTTTGGAGAAATATCAGAACGTAATCCGGTATGCACTTGGTTATTTAAGAAACGAATTGCAAAATATGTCCTATGAGGGATATGAAAACAGCGGCATTCGTCATCCAGACACATGGTTGACGACAACAATGTTTGAAGAACTGGGTACTTTATTTCCTAATGGCGGAGCTTTCATGCAACATAGTTACGCGCTTCAAAAAGTATATTACCTAGAATCCAGAGGAAATTATGGCGAGTGTGATAAGGATTATGCCAGAAATCTTTTGGAGGAACCAAAAGAGCTTATCAACAACTATGTGCATTTTACGAATACAGAGCCTGACGAGGAAAGAGTGGTCCTTGTTCGGCTTGCATTATATTTAGAAGCACTGACAAGGAAGTGCTTTTTGAACAAGAATATTCCAAACACTTTGGAGTACCGAATGCAGATACTAACAGATGAACAATATACCTCGCTTTTGACCGAGGAAAAAGCAAGCAGCAACCAAGAATTAAACGAGGACCAACTGTTAGAAGTGCTAAAAAAATACGGGGGAAATTATGCCGACACTTGAATGGATTGGAAAAGAAAAAGTCGTTAATCACCATCTGGAAGTGCCCTACCGGGTATTGGAGCGAAAATACAGTTTTGACGAAAACGGACAGACAGAGGCCGATAACGGCAGCGAAAATATGGTTATCCACGGGGACAATCTGGAAGCCCTGAAATCCCTGCTGCCTCAGTATGAGGGCCGGGTGAAGTGCATTTATATTGATCCGCCCTACAACACCGGCAACGAGGGGTGGGTGTATAACGACAACGTAAACGACCCGCATATCAGCGGCCGGATGATGTATTTGTTGTGCCAATCACGGCGTTGAAAAACTAATCAGCAAAAAACTGTTCTATCTTATGATTGATAAGGGAATGACCAATGATGAAAATACTTCTGAGCTTATGGCCGGTATACGGTATTGGTTCCGGGATGTTGGAAACAAGCAGCTTTTCCGGGCAACACTCTACGAGCCGGACGGCATCAGCGAGTGGAGCGCAATGGGCAGCGTGAGTTATGAGGAGTGGAAGGCCGGGAAAGAGCAGGAAAGTGTTGAAAAATCTAGGGCATGGCAGAGCAAAGAACGCATTATAAATGATACGGCAATCGGAGTGTATGTTAACCCTACCACCAAACAGGAAATAAGAACTAAGAAAGCCCTTATAATCTACTCTAATAGTGGAACACATATTGTCCCAAGGAAGGATTGACAACATGAAGTTAGTTGATTTCTACGGAAGAAACGTCACCGTTATTTTGACGGATGGAAGCTCTGTTAAAGGCACCGTTAATGATTATATATACCCAGAAGACAACGAAAATAGGAAAGAAAGCATCATTATTGATACAAATTCCGGTGAAATTATTGAGCTTTACGAACATGATATGCTTTCCGTTTCTGTGGAGGAATAGCCGATGGCAAAACGGACTCACAAATCCTCCGGCGGCGGTGATTTCCGCCTGACCATCGACACCCACGACCTTACAGACGAAGTTACCCAAGCCCTCCGCCTTGCTCTTCACAGGGCGCTGACGGCGGATACAAGGGCCTGGTAAATGTGACGATCGGGACAACAGCGACAGCGAACGCAAGCTCAAACTAGGCCGCCAGTGGCAAGCACAGTGCGGAAATACTGGAAAACTTACAAACGGTATTGATTCAATTCGTATTACGGGAAACTATTAGAGAGGTATTTAGGATACATTTTGTCTGTAGTAGGTGAAAGCATGGGAATTCCAACAAACATCAAAACGTTACTATCCGGCGATGTAGTTGAATGGGCCAGAATCGAGTTTAAGGAAACCTGGGATGCGGAAGCGTCCCTAAAAACCATCTGTGCCTTTGCCAACGACATGGACAATTGGGGCGGCGGCTACCTGGTGATCGGCGTTCGGGACGCACATGGACAGCCGGACAGCCTGCCGGGGGTGAACCCGGACAAGGTAGACGGATACTTGAAGGATATGCTGAACAAATGCAAGCGTATCCAGCCGGAATATATGCCTATTGTGGAGGTTGCAGAGTACAAAAGCAAGAAATTCATTGTAGTTTGGGCACCCGGAGGCAGCAATCGGCCCTATTCTTCTCCTAGAAATATGGCAAAAGACTGCAAGGAAAAGGTATGCTGGATTCGCAAGATGGCCAGTACCATTCAGCCCTCCGAGGAGGAATTGCGGGACCTGTACAGCCTGGCAAACAATGTTCCTTTTGATGATCGGGTAAATCATCAGGGGGAACTGAATGATCTGAATATCACTCTGATTCAGCAATATCTACGTGAAGTGGGCAGCGATTTGTATACAGAATCTGGTCGAATGGATTTTGCGGATTTGTGCCGGAACATGAATCTAGTTAGCAGTTTGCCGGAATATGTAAAGCCCAAGAACGTGGGATTAATGTTCTTTAGCCTGGAGCCGGAAAAGTTCTTCCCCTATGCGCAAATTGATGTGGTCCAATTCCCGGATGACTTAGGCGGAGATCAGATCATTGAGAAAACCTTCACAGGTCCACTGCACCAGCAGCTACGGGAGACATTGCAATATATCCGCAACAGTATCATTACCGAGCGGATTCATAAACTTCCGGACAAGGCCGAAGCCAATCGGTATTTCAACTACCCGTATGCCGCCATTGAAGAAGCCATTTCCAACGCAGTGTATCATAAAGGCTACGACATTCGGGAACCGATTGAAGTCCGGGTACTTCCGGATAAAATTGAAATCCTCAGCCACCCCGGCGCAGACCGCTCCATCAGCATGGAGGGCCTGAAAAACTACCGTGCCGTCAGCCGCCGCTATCGGAACCGCCGAATCGGAGAGTTTCTGAAAGAACTACACCTGACAGAAGGCCGCAACACGGGATTCCAGAAAATCATCCGGGCGCTGAAAACCAATGGTTCACCCATGCCGGTATTTGAAACCGACAATGATCGGACTTATTTTCTGACCACAATTCCAATTCATCCTGATTTTCTGATTCCGTATGAAGATAGAAATGAGTACAGAAATGAGTACAGAAATGACGCTGTAACTGTAGAATTGACCGAGCATGAACGGCTTGTTTTAGGTGCCATTCATCAGAATGCAACAACTACAATTCGGGATATGGTCACATGTTTAGGTATTTCGAAATCTTCTGTTTCGAGAGCACTTAAGGGCTTGCAAGAGAAACAAGTGATTGAGCGAATTGGCTCTACGAAAAAAGGAATCTGGAAGACTGTCAAATAATTGAGGCCAAAAAACCCCCCCCCTGCCCGGCACCTTCACGGTGCCGGGCAGGGGGCTTTCCCTTTTTGCTTCTTTAGAATCCGCCGAAGCCGAAGAAGCCGGGCAGTTGGCCGCTGTAGCCCCGGCTCTGGTTCTGCTGGGACTGGCTGCTGCTTTCGGAAGCGGCGGCGGCAGTGGCGGACTGGATCTTCTGGGCCACCTCCAGGCTGATCTCCATGGTCTGGCCCTGGCGATAGACGGTGAGGGTGATCCGGTCTCCGGGCTTGCAAGCGCCGATGGTCTTCACCAGATCGTTGCTGCTGGTGATCTCGGTGTCATTGACCTTCGTGATGATGTCGTTGACCTGGAGCCCGGCGGCCTTGGCGGGGCCGTCATCGGTCAGGCTCTGGACGGCAGCGCCCTGGGGCAGGCCGTACTTCTGGGTCTCGTCGCTGACGCTGATGACGCTGACGCCGATATAGGGCTTCTCGATATAGCCCTTCTCGATGATGCTGGTGATGATATTGTACACATCGTCCATGGGGATGGCGAAGCCGATGTTGTCGATGGAGGCGCCGGAGCCGGAGGAGCCGGAATACTTGGCGTTGGTGATGCCCACCACTTCACCGTACATATTGAACAGAGCGCCGCCGGAATTGCCGGAATTGATGGCGCAGTCGGTCTGGATCAGCTCCTGGGTGCTGCCGGAGGACATGGTCACATCCCGGTTCAGGGCGCTGACGGCACCGGCCGTCAGGGAGAAGGTCAGCTCGCCCAGAGGGTTGCCGATGGCCACTACGCTGTCGCCTACATTCAGCTTGCCGGAAGAGCCGATGACCACCGGGGTCAGGCCCTCGGCCTCCACCTTCAGCACGGCCACATCGTTGCTCTCGTCGTAGCCGATGATCTTGGCATCATACTGGGTACCGTCGTAGGTGGAGACGGTCACCGTATTGGCACCTTCAATGACATGGTAATTGGTGATGATATAGCCGTCATCGGTGAAGATGAAGCCGGAACCGGCAGCCGCGGACTGGGTCTGCTGGCCCCAGAAGTTGGTGGTCACGGCAGAGGTCACAATACCTACGGTCGAGTTGACGTTGGCGGCGTAGACCTCAGCAGCGGTAAGCTCCTTGGAGGAGTCGATCTGCTGGATCTGCAGCACGCTGGTTTCCCGGACTCCCTGCATGACGGTGGACACACCGTCCCCGGAGACGACGGTCTGGGGCAGGTCCCCCCGGGCCAGAGACGCGCCCAGGAAGCCGCCGCCCACACCCATGCCGCCCCCAAGGAGGGCACAGACCAGGGCCAGGGCCACGCCCTTCTTGCCGCCGTTTTTCTTGTGGGGCTTCTTGGGCTGGTCAACAGGGGGCATATCCGCCGGAATATCCCGGTGGGTCTCTTCCTGAGCAGTCTCGCCGGTGCCTGGGGCTTCATAAATAGAATCATCATAGTATTCACTCATGGTACAACACTCCTTCTGCCTATATGGCAGGCTTTTTTCTTTTCATGCCCATATCCTAGCAGGTCATTCTGAAAATAGCCTTAAAAAAATTAAGAACGATTTGTGAATTCTGAAAAGAGCCAAAAAATTCAGCTTTTTTTCAGGTGGAAGATGTAGTATTATGGGTAAGGAAAAGCTCCCGCCGGAGGAAGCCTTCCCCACCGGGGAAGGTGGCAGGGCGAAGCCCTGACGGATGAGGGGACAACGGAGGTCCATCCTATGAAAATACTGATTATAGAAGACGAAAAATTACTGGCCGACTCCCTGAAGGTCCTGCTTGAAAAGAAGGGCTTCACCGTAGAATGCGTCTACGACGGGGAGACCGGAGAGGAGTACGCGGAGACGGGAGTTTATGACCTGCTGATCCTGGACGTGATGATGCCCAAGATGAACGGCTATCAGGTGGCCCGGTCCGTCCGGAGCAAGCGCTGCGCCACCCCCATCCTGATGCTCACTGCTCGGTCCGGGGTGGAGGACCGGATTGAGGGGCTCAACGCCGGGGCTGACTATTATCTCACCAAGCCCTTCGACACCCGGGAGCTGCTGGCCTGTGTAGGGGCCCTGCTCCGCCGCCAGGGGAACCAGGTGGACGAGCTGAGCCTGGGCAACACCGTCCTGGAGCTGGCCACCTGCAACCTGGTCTGCGGGGAGAAGAAGGTCAGGCTCTCGGCCAAGGAGTTTGACGTGATGCGGTTTCTGCTCCGGTCCCGTGGGGCCATCCTGTCCAAGGAGGCCATTCTTGCCAAGGTCTGGGGCTATGACTCCAACGCGGTGGAGAACAATGTGGAGGTCTATGTGGGCTTTCTGCGCAAGAAGCTGACCAGCATCGGCTCCAACGTCCTCATCAACTCCGTCCGCCGTATGGGCTACCAGCTGGAGGTGAAGGAAGGGTGCTGAAAAAGCTGCGCCTTCGCTTCGTCTGTGTGCTCATGGCCATCGTCACCGTGACGCTGTGCCTGATGTTCGGCCTGGTGTACCACTTCACCCGGGAAAATCTGGAGTCCCAGGCCCTGTCCATGATGGAGTCTGTGGTGGAGGATCCCCTTCAGCTGGGGCGGCCCAACAGCCGGTCCCAGGAGATGAAGCTGCCCTATTTCCTCATCAAGGTCAGCGCTCACGGGGAGCTGGTGGCGGTGTCCGGAGGCTATTACGATCTGTCCGATGAGACCTTTCTGAAAGACCTGATCCTTCGGGTATCGGAAGCCGGAACCGATTCCGGCATGATCCCGGAGTACAACCTCCGATACCTGCTGACCCGGAGCTACGCCTCCAGCACCCTGGTTTTCGCCGACATGAGCAGCGAGAAGACCACCCTGAAAACCCTGGCCACCGCCTTCGCCGGCATCGGCCTTGTATGCCTGCTGGCCTTTTTGGCCATTGCGGAGCTTCTGGCCCGGTGGATGGTCCGGCCTGCGGAAAAAGCCTGGAGCCAGCAGCGGCAGTTCGTCAGCGACGCCTCTCACGAGCTGAAAACCCCTCTGACGGTGATCCTCACCAATGCGGAGCTGATGCAGATGACCGAGGAGCCGGAGACCCAGAGCAAATGCCTGGGCAGCATCCTCACCATGGCTCACCAGATGCGCTCCCTGGTGGAGGAGCTGCTGGAGCTGGCCAGAAGCGACAACGACCAGTCGAAAATGGTCTTCGAAGCCCTCAATTTCAGCGAGCTGGTGACAGATGGTCTGCTGCCCTTTGATGCCGTCTTCTTTGAGAAGGGACTGACCCTGGAGGAGCAGGTCACTCCTGACATTATGTTAACCGGCAGCCGCCAATACCTGGGCCAGCTGCTGGATATTCTGTTGGACAACGCCCGGAAATATGCCACCGGCGGCATTGTCGCCGTGACCCTGGACCGCTCCGGCCGGAAGCACTGCCGCCTGACGGTCTCCAACGACAGCGAGCAGCTGTCGGAAGCCGAATGCAAGGACATTTTCCGCCGGTTCTACCGCCGGGACCAGGCCCGCAGCCGGGACGGAAGCTTCGGCTTAGGGCTCTCCATTGCCGAAACCGTGGCCAAGGCCCACGGCGGAAAGATCTGGGCCGAGTGGAAGGAAGGGCGGATCACCTTTACGGCGGAGCTGCCCTGTGAATAGGCAATGGGGCTGTCCCAAAAAGACGAAGTGCCCAAATAGAAGAACTGTCATTGCGAACCAGTGACCGATGTCACTGGTGTGGCAATCTCCCGGATAGGAGTAATCCCCTCGATTTTCGGGCGTAATTGTTCGAAAATCGGGGGGATTGCCACACCAGTCTGCGGACTGGTTCGCA
>ERZ772861.166-NODE-166-length-80715-cov-22.290330_pt1 | contig 80715 bp, 67 predicted proteins | sample MGYA00512135_ERZ772861 | MGnify/ENA primary metagenome ERZ772861 (study PRJEB29015, sample SAMEA2737700) | human gut metagenome | biome: human gut; feature: human-associated habitat; material: faeces | place: China | collected 2012 ...
GAGCATCTGACTACGGATCAGAAGGTTTTGGGTTTGAATCCCAACAGCGTCACACCAATAATAGCGAATAGAGATTTTATTCGCTATTTATTTTTTGTCCTCATTCCAGCCGGACTATCTTTCAAGAATCCCCCACACACTTAACATTAAAAAGCAAAAGAGACACATCAGCGTTTGAATACTTTACGCCACAAGAATCCCAGACCAACAAATACCTGTTTTCAACTATATTTTCACTAACCTTATTTTTGCAGGCCTATTTATAAGATTCAATCGGCACCTTAGAAAAAAAAGATGGGAATCTATTTTTACGATCTCCCATTCTATTTTTCTTCAAATCTCAGTCTTGAAATAACAAGCCCTCAAAAGGAGATGCGGTTTTAACGCAATATTATGGACATCGTGCCCTCCCCCCAACAACGCCGTAACAAACAAAAAATTACCACAACTCCATTTACGTTTTATCAGATATCACATATCAGCGAAATGACACTTTATAATAATCGCGTTATCATTGCATGATGCAATGATAACACGACTATTTTCTGATACCGGCTCAAATTCCTTCAGTCCAATTGCTATTATAACTCGACATATGGTGATAATCGATCTACATCACTCTGACTGAAACAGTCATATAACAACAATGACTGCCAGCCATTAACAAATCCGGTTTTACGACGTACCTCAAAAATAGCTTTTACCTGATCGTAATTCAAATAAGGATGGCGAACCAACTCACGAAAAGTCATTTTATTCAAATCTAGCTTGCGCACCTGCAAATGCCCGTCTAATTCAAACCATTGCATAATATCTGCTGGCAAGCCCTCAACTTCTAGGATCTGCTTAACGGAAACAAAACCACCCAAGGCTGCACGATAATCCACTATTTTACGAGCGTAATAAGAACCTATACCCGGTATTTTTTTCAGAGTGGTTGTATCAACCGTATTCAAATTCAATATGACCAAAGAAGAAAACTTCTCATTTTTGGCATACCTTGGCCGTTCAACCTTTATACGTGAAACCGATGTTTTTTCTTTTGAAAAGAATTGATTTCGACTCGCTGACTCACGATGAATATGTATGTATGGTTTCAAACGTTCATAATCGTCAGTACTTAACCCATACAAATGCGAAAAATGGGCTGCAGAACGCCAACGCCCACCCAAACGACGATACTTCATATTATTCCTGATCTGCCAATCGGTAAATCCCAATCGCAACATATCAACAGAATCTACCGTATTGGGATCAAAATAAAATAATTCAACCGACCTGGAATGAGCATGCCCTGTTGACTCAACAACTACAGTAAAAGAGTCTAGAAGTGCCTTGTCTGCTAACGTAATAGGATACTCCTTCCGAGGTATATGGTAAACTACAAAAACCACACCAGCAATCAACAAAAGACAAACGATTAAAGCGATATAGCCCACCCGCTCTCTTTTAGGAATATAGAAATCGTCGTCCTTCATAATATTTTTATTTTACATTACTAAACCCCTGCGCTTTCAACCAGTCTATAACACGCTCACGACAATCCCCCTGTAATAGAATCAATTCATCTTTAGCACTGCCTCCCAGCCCCAAAGCCGTTTTTAAGGCTGCAGCCAAAGACTGGAAATCAGACTTGTCACCAACAAATCCGGATACCACTGTAACCACCTTCCCACCACGTCCTTTTCGCTCCATGTGCACACGCAGTTTTTGTGATTTAGGCGCTAATTTAGGCCGTGATTCCAATTCTTCATCTTCTATTGTATCACCAGCATCTTCCAAAGGCAACACTATCCCCAAAGTCTTTTCCCAATCAATATTTCCCAAATCCATAATCAACCATTTTTTCAAAATACAAAGACAACCCCTTTCGAGCATCTGAAAGTTTGTCTTCCCAATGCTTCAAAGAATTTTTACCAATCTCATCCGTAACATATTTTACAGAAGCGAACGGAACGCCCATCTGCTGACATACAAAAGCCAAAGCATAGGCTTCCATATCCACCACATCACCCTCAACAGGCTGCGATGAAGTTACAAAATCATCTCCAGTATTTACTGTAAACCCGCGTTTTATCCAATCCTCCCCTACGTGCGAAAGACAAACGCCGTCATATAAACTATCAACGCCATAAGTCAATCCATAATCCTTCAGTTTTTCCAAATCTCGATCAACAAAACGATTGCAAAACAAAATATCACCTACCTGAAAGCGCAAAGTCCCTGCCGTACCAATATTCAGTACCATATCATAGGCCTCCGGATGCATACATAACCGACGAGTCAAAGCATAGGCTGCATTACATTTTCCGATACCCGTCATCAAATAGTCAACATTAAAAATCTCAGGTAAAACTATACGCTCCTGATCCACAGCATAAACATAAAGTATTCTAACAGACATACTCCTTTTATCTTATATTATTGTTCAGTACATAATTTACAGCATCAATCATCATTGCCATTGATTCTACCGTAATACCATACCGCTGCAAATATTTTTTGTCTTCATCAAAAAAAGCAGGGTCTATATTTTTTGCATTATCCAACTGAATACTTTGTACATATGCATTCAAAGCATCATGTTCATTCCCCTGTGCCCAAAGCACATGACCAAGATTCAAATAATCGTTAGGCAAAAGCCCCTTTATTTTCCGATAATATAACTCGGCCTGCTCCAAATCACCCGTCAAGAACAGACACCAGGCAATAGCACGCCGCGACTGGTCAACATCGTCATCCGAAACCGACAGATAAAGAGCTCGATAAAGCACATCCAACGCCTCTTTCAAACGATCTGCCTGCATAAGACAATGACTCTCCATAAATAAATTATGCAATCTCACATTTTCCTGCGCATTCAATTTATGATAGATTATTACTGCACGACTGAAATCTCCCAGACGTAAATAACACTGTGCCAAATGCTCAGAACTCCAATCACCGGCATCAAGCTTAAGCGATTTTTCATAACAATCAGCAGCTTCACGGTACATTCCCATCATTTGCAAACAATACCCCCATTTCTGCAATGCCGTAATTGATAAATCCATACCACTCTTCGATAACTGGTCATAATAATATGTTGCCGTTTTCAAATTATGCTGCGAAAAAGCAAACTCCGCAATTTCCAATAAATGATCACGCTTCATTAAGATAGCATTAAGCCACTTATTATTTACCAGCAACAGATCGTTTTCAAACGGATTATATAACTGACGAGCATGTGGAGATAACGTATAAAAGCGATATAAATCCTGCAAATAATGACGCACCTCTGTTTCCACCGAATAATCAGTCTTTTCTGCCACATCTTCCACTCGACCAGACAATTGCTGAGACACGATATTTCGTTGTTGCTCTGGCAATTCCGTCAGCATCAGACAAAACGAATATTTATCTGAATCACAAAGAAAAGGTGTTTTCAAAAACTTCTCCATCTGATCTTCTTGCAAGTGTAATCCACTTACAAGCGGATGAGAGAAACGAAACGGAAGAAACCAGTTAGACATGGTCCTATAAAACGGGAAGCGCTGTTTCAGTGTTGAAAAAGTCGCCCAATATACATCTGCACCCTTTTGCTGCATTTCTGAAATTGCCCGCAACTTTTTTTCCATTTTACGGAATGTATCATCCTTTTCCCACAAAGGATTATGATCATAATCCTCATTTGAATCTTCCGTCCGCAGAGTTCGTGAGCGCCAGAACGTCGAGTGCCTTATCATCTCCGGAAAAATTTCCTGATTCATTTTATGAGCAATACTTTTTGTTTCTTGCGTCAACAACAACTGCAACTGCAACACATGTAAGGCACTATATACCTCTTCATCCAACATATTGATAGCCTTTACGACCATCGGATACAAAGATAAACGACGTTCATACCGAACAAGTGCAAAAACCAATCCGACTAAAGCGCGGACTTTTAACGTTTCTGACAATATAGATGCCTTGCCTATCCGAACAAGAAGCAAAAACTTCTTTTCATCAAACACTTCCAATAAATTTAATGATAGCGCTGTTACAATCAAAGCGCCCCATACATTATTTTTCCCTTCAGATTCCAAATAATGAGTAACAGAATCGCAAAGTTCATCATCTAAAGAAGCTACCAAGAAAGTATTAAAGACGTTACGGGTCAAATCCTTTACGGAATCTTCTGTCAAAGCAAAAACATCATGATTTGATGCGCAAAGCCGCAAAGCGCCTGGAACATCTAATACGACTGTACGCATTTGCTCATAATATGTACTGGAAGAAAACTGTCGATAAAACTGTTTACGCACCTCATCAAACAGCGCATAAACTCTTTTCAATTGCAAATTGTAAATCTTCTCCCGTTCCGGATCAGAAATACCTTCTGCCATATACTTAATCATCCATGTATATGTCTCCTGAACACTGGTAAGTTCCGACTTATAATGCGTCTGATTTGAATAATCCAACACACCATCAAGCAATTTTATTGATGCTGCCAACGACCGGTTTTCCAAACACGTCTCTGTTTGTTGACACATCTTGTCGAAACAGACTTTATCGCCAGTTATTTTGACCATTTCCTATTGATTATCGGTAAAACACTTACACTAATTCCTCTGCTTTTCAAAAAAACTATCGCCTTATTTAAATCAGCAGGATCAGCTAAAATAGATTTCCTATATGTGGGCCACTTAATCCGTTTCAGCACTTTGACATCCTTGACCATATTATATTTCAACAAGATGCTATCGCGATAGGAAATACCTTTCCTATTCAACTCTGCAGCAGCCCAATCATAACCAGCCAATAAAGTTTGAACATGCCCACGTTTCTTTTCTGACCAGAGGACATTGTCGTATCCCATTAAGCAGCCTAAGCCATAGCCATCTTTCTCAGTTTCCCTACTCACTACTTTATTTCCATACACACATGCAATTGTTGCCTGTGGCTCTGGCAGGACAGCCGTTTCTATTTGCTTCTCGTTAAGCATTTGTGCTCGCAAAGCAACATCATTTATTTGTGGGCGATATATTTCGTTCGGATTTAAATTTCCGCGTTTTGCATAAACATCACTCAAATAATCTGTAACCGTAAAACGCGCAACAGCCATTGTTCGATCCTTCAATTGTGAGAGTTTTTTCATTCTGACCTCCCGTGAAGCCAATAATTTCCAACATGCTTCAGTTGCCATTACTACTGTAATCCTTTGCTTATCGCTTTGTTGATTTTTTACGGCCTTTATCAAATCCCCACTCACGATATCCGCATTTTTGTTACGCATAGCAGTCTCACAATCCAATAATGAATTCAAGACATAAAACTTTACACTCAAGTCCTTATCATGATAAAAACCTCTATCATAAGCATACAAAAAAGGGACACAATCAATTGTAGGAGTAAGTGCAACCCGAAGGCTAAATGAATCAGCCTCCTCCTTATCCGAGAAAGATTGTTTACTACCAGTGTTGCTACAGGAACAAACAAATACAAATAAAACAAAAATTCCTATTGATAGACAAAATCTTTTTCCCATCAGATTTCATGAAAGAGAAAAAAGGGCTCATGCAATAGCCATGCACAGCCCTTTTCTCTGATTACATTTAAACGTTATGCGTAGTCTCTCATTATTTTTCACCTTGAATGGCTGCGATACCAGGAAGGACTTTACCTTCAATAGCCTCAAGCAATGCGCCACCACCGGTTGATACATAAGAAACCTTGTCTGCCATACCAAACTTATTGATACAAGCAACAGAGTCACCACCGCCAATCAATGAGAATGCACCATTAGCCGTTGCGTCGCAAATAGCTTCTGCCACTGCTTTAGATCCAGCCATGAAGTTATCCATCTCAAATACACCTGCAGGACCATTCCAAAGAATAGTTTTACTGCCCTTGATAACATCTGCAAACTTCTGCATGGCTTTAGGACCGATATCCATACCTTCCCAACCTTCGGGAATATTATCTGACGGACAGTACTGCACATTGCAGTCATTTTTGAAATCATCACCACACTTAGCGTCTTCTGCCAAAACGAGATTTACGCCTTTGTCGGCAGCTTTCTTCTCTATGTCGCGTGCCAACTGTAAAAAGTCTTCCTCGCAAATTGATTTACCAATCTGACCTCCACGAGCTTTCATAAACGTATAGGTCATACCACCAGTCAAAATCAAATTGTCAACCTTACCCAAAAGATTCTCAATAATCTCAATCTTTGAAGAAACCTTTGATCCACCCATAATGGCGGTAAACGGACGCTGAATGTCGTTCATTACTTTATTAACGGCATCAACTTCTTTCTCCATCAAATAACCGAACATCTTGTGGTCGGCATCAAAATAATCTGCAATCAGGGCTGTTGAAGCGTGTTTACGGTGAGCGGTTCCGAAAGCATCATTGATGTAAATATCAGCATATGAAGCCAAAGTTTCCGTAAAAGCTTTCTGACGCGGCTTCAACGCTTCTTTTGCAGCTTTTTTCTCGTCGTCAGTAGCAAACTCACCACGAGGCTTACCAGTTTCCTCTTCATAGAAACGCAAGTTCTCCAGTAAAAGTACATCACCAGCTTTCATCGAAGCAACCATATCCTGAGCTTTCTGACAGTCCGGACAGAATTTTACGGGAGTGCCCAGTTTTTCGCTTACGGCATCAACAATCTGCTGCAATGAGAATTTAGGATCCGGATTCTTTTTCGGACGACCTAAATGCGACATAATAATCAAAGCACCGCCGCCACTCAAAACCTTTTTCAAAGTAGGCAAGGCACCACGGATACGAGTATCATCGGTAATATTTCCGTTTTCATCTAAAGGTACATTAAAGTCTACACGTACAATGACCTTTTTTCCTGTAAAATCACATTTGTCAATTGTCATATTATTCTATATTTTTGAAGTTGAATGGATACTGCAAATATACTAATTTTGAAGAAATAAATTAACGAGAACCTGCGTTTTTCTGTGTTTTACTCACTTGTACATAATATTTACAGATTTTTTGTAAACCACACGCTACGCAATGAGGCGCCCGAGACGTGCAAACATAGCGTCCGTGATGAAGTAGCCAAAAATGTGCTGCAATGGTTTGTGAATCTGGAATATAACGACGAAGTGCAACTTCCACACTATATGGAGTCGTACACGAAGCCGACACCAGCCCAAGACGATGACTCACACGAAAGACATGGGTATCCACCGCCAATGCACTCTGATGAAATATAATGGCCAAAATCACATTGGCCGTCTTACGTCCGACTCCGGGCAATTTAACCAAATCTTCCATACAGGAGGGAACGTCTCCCCCAAAATCCTTCACCAACATCCGTGCCAATCCACATAGATGGCGAGCTTTGTTGTTGGGATAGCTTATACTGCTGATATACGGAAAAATCTGTTCCGGTGTAGCCTCTGCCATGGCCTGTGGTGTTGGATAATCAGCAAACAAAGCCGGCGTCACCATATTCACACGTTTATCTGTACATTGAGCAGACAGCACCACTGCCACCAACAGCTCAAACGATGTATGATAATGTAATTCCGTTTCCGTAAACGGAATATGAGCCTGGAAATATTCCAAAGCCACGGCATATCGTTCTTTCAGCGTCATTGCAAAGATTGAAGTCGGGTAATATATTTTCCAAGGATATCAAATTCCAAGTTCACAACATCACCGGCATGAATAAAACCAAAATTGGTATGTTCCAACGTATATGGAATAATATTAACCTCAAAGCTGTCAATGGCTGAATTACAAACTGTCAGACTCACTCCATTCACAGTAACACTGCCCTTGTCAACCGTAAAATATCCCTTCTTCAAGAACCCGTCCTGATTCTCATAGTTAAAGCGAAAGACCTTACTTCCATCAGCATCTTCTACGCTAACACAGTGTGCCACCGTATCAACATGCCCCTGCACGATATGTCCGTCAAGGCGATCTCCCAACTTCATTGAGCGTTCAACATTTACCTTATCCCCAATATTCAACAACCCCAGATTAGACCGCCGTAGAGTTTCTCTCATGGCTGTTACGGTATAAGTATTATCTTTTATGCGAACCACTGTCAGACACACGCCATTATGTGCTATGCTTTGGTCAATCTTCAAATCTCCTACAAAAGAACACGTAAAAGTAATGTGTACGTTCTCCTGTTCCTTTTCAACAGCTACAACGGTAGCCATATCTTCAACAATTCCTGAAAACATATATAATGAATAATTAAATTACTGCAAACTTACAAAAAAACATCACAACTTCATGGTACGACATTAACCCACCTTCATATTTTTATTCTGTCACACACCAGGCAGGTCCATAGTCAACTTACCCATCAATAAAAAATTTACATCAGGCCCCATCTCTGCTGATGACACCATCCTTAACCAACTGTACATACTGCTCATATGTTCGTTTCCACCGTTTGTGCGACCACAACCATATTGCAGGCTGTACATGTAACGAGTGTTCCAAATGCCGGAAATACATGTCCGTAATCTGAAAATCCGGATAGCGTGTCACGTCATCTACCATCCGGCGTATAATACAACGGTAGTGCCCCCGTGAAACCCGCTCAACATGAGTATAGAAAATCAAGGCGTCTACCCGTTTGGCTATTGTCTCCGTTCCTGTAAAAACCGCAGTGCGCCTTCCCATAAAATCAAGCCAATGATGAATGGAATTCCACTTCGGTCCCTGATCGGCAATGAATCCAATAATAGTTTTTTTATGCAAGCGTTTTTGCGTCATGATAAAACGCAATGTTTCCTTCATTGGGATATTAATTCCCTTAAAACGACTGCGCATTTTAAGAAACAACCGATTAAAAGCCTCATTTCGCAACGGATGGTAAATATGCCCTCCCGTAATCTCGGGATTCACGTCAATCACCCGGGCTGATAAAGAAGAGATCCATTCCCAATTACCATAATGCGCCAAATAAATAAAAGCGAACTGCTTTTTTTCCTGATCCAGCGCCTGCACCATTTCCTCCACCCCAACAAATTCCATCCGTTCCTTCATCTGTTTGTCCGACATCGTGCAGAGTTTCATGGTTTCCACAAGATAATCACAGAAAAAAGCATAATACTGCCGGATAATTTCTTTAATTTCCACCTCTGATTTTTCCGGAAATGATTTACGCAAATTATCATCTATCACAGCATACCGATACTTAATTACCTTATACACTAAAACATACAGAAAATCTGATATAAGGTACAAGACTTTAAACGGCATGCATGACACCAGCCAGACTAACGGATATAACAGATAATACATATAAATTTCCCATTAAAAAAACAGGGTAAAGTTAAAAAAAAATATGCACAAAGCAGGCACATACGACAATTATGTTTCAAGACTTACGAGTACAAAGTCCTACCTATTTTTTCCAAACCGGCAGGAAAACAAAAATAAACACCGACTAAATACGCCTACGAACATTACACAAAAAAATCCCCCTATAAAAGCCACACAAACAAACAGGAAGACACATCCCTGCGTCTTCCTGCCCTAAAATTAAACGAAATGGTTATGTATAAAAGAAATTCAAACGATTAAAACTTGCTTTTCTCAGGAGCAAAGTTCTAAAAAATTGAACTTACATACAATCCCCATTTCCAATGAAAACGAAACATTTATCTCCCCATTATTTGTATTTCTGTTCACGGATGTCTTCCAATTCCGCCCGTTTTACTTTTTTGAACAGATCTGAAGCAAAGATAAAATCGCTTAAATGCTCATTGTTCGAAGTCATAATTTCATCTTTGGTTCCGGTCCACTCGTTGTTTCCCTTATATATAAACAGGATATGCTCACCTATTCCCATCACGGAGTTCATATCATGCGTATTAATGATTGTCGTAATATTTGTTTCCTTGGTTATCCCATAAATCAAATCATCAATTACCAATGAAGTTTTTGGGTCAAGCCCGGAATTTGGTTCATCACAAAACAGATATTTGGGTTTTAAAGATATGGCTCTGGCTATGGCCACACGTTTCTGCATACCTCCGGAAAGTTCACCGGGAAATTTATCCTTGGCATCAAGCAAATCAACTCGATCCAGACAAAACAAGGCACGTCGCTGACGTTCTTTATATGAATCAGACGAAAACATATCTAACGGAAACATCACGTTTTCCAGAACGGTCATAGAATCAAACAAAGCTGCGTTCTGAAAAATCATTCCCATCTCGCGGCGCAACATTGTACGCTGTTTCTTACTCATTGAAACATAGTCTCGTCCATCATATAATACCTGCCCTGAGGTTGGCACGAACAAGCCTACAATACACTTGACCAGCACCGTCTTTCCCGAACCGCTCTGACCTATAATCAAATTCGTTTTTCCGCAATCAAACCGGTTGGATATATTTTTCAAGACCTCCTTATCACCGAAGGACTTGCACAGATTTTTCACTTCTATCATCTACGAAAGCATTTGTGTTAAGAACATATCAGAAAAAAGTATCAGCATACTGCTTGACACCACAGCCTTGGTACTGGCCTTTCCCACTTCAATGGAACCACCCTCGACCGTATACCCGTAATATGACGATACGCTGGCTATGATGAAAGCAAAGAACAAGGATTTGATGATTCCCATCCACACAAACCATTGCGTAAAGTCATGCTGCATACCTGCCGTCAGGTCTGCCGGTGTAATAATGTGCCCAATATATGCTGTTGCATAAGCACCAATAATGCCGCTTACTATACTGAAAATGACCAACAACGGAATCATGGTAACCAAGCCGATAATTTTAGGAAGAATCAGGAAACTTGCAGAATTCACTCCCATTATCTCCAATGCATCAATTTGCTGAGTAACCCGCATCGTACCCAATTCGGATGCGATATTCGACCCCACTTTACCGGACAAAATCAAGCACATTATTGAGGAAGAAAATTCGAGCAACATAATTTCACGCGTTGTGTACCCCGAAACCCAATGAGGCATCCACGCACTCTGTATATTCAGTTTTATCTGAATACAAATAACCGCTCCTATAAAAAACGATATCAATAAAACTATGCCGATTGAATCAACCCCCAACCCTGCCAGTTCCTTCACATACTGTTTGAAAAACATCCGGAAACGCTCAGGACGCTGAAAGACTCGCCCCATCAGCATGATATACTTTCCAAATGTTGTAAGATACCTGTGTATAAGCATATATTTACTATATTATTTTATGCAAAAATAAAAATTTTTTGTCAGAAAGCTTTCCCATCTATAAAGTCTTTTTCCTGTTGTTGTCAATTAGTACATTTTTTCTTACTTTTGTAGGCGTAACGGAATAAAGATTTCACTTTTCATGGAAGATACAAACCACATACAATCAGACGACCAACATATGATGTTGCGCGCAGAAGGATTAGTAAAGAAATACGGTAAGCGCACGGTAGTGAATGACGTATCATTTAACGTTAAGCAAGGCGAAATAGTTGGTTTACTTGGCCCTAACGGAGCCGGTAAAACCACGTCTTTTTATATGACAACCGGGCTTGTCATTCCTAATGCTGGACGTATATTCATCAATGAAAAGGAAATCACTCAATATCCGGTGTACAAACGAGCTAAAAACGGCATAGGCTATCTGGCTCAGGAAGCCTCTGTATTTCGAAAAATGAGTGTGGAAGACAATATCTCATCGGTATTAGAAATGACAGGAAAAAGCAAGGAATACCAACGCGAGAAACTGGAAAGTCTTATTGCAGAATTCCGACTTCAAAAAGTTAGAAAGAATAACGGCGACCAGCTATCCGGTGGCGAACGGAGACGTACAGAAATAGCCCGTTGTCTGGCCATTGACCCGAAATTCATTATGCTTGACGAACCATTTGCCGGGGTGGACCCTATTGCCGTAGAAGACATCCAATATATTGTCTGGAAACTGAAAGACAAAAACATCGGTATCCTGATTACTGACCATAATGTAGAGGAAACACTCTGCATTACAGATCGGGCATATTTACTATTTGAAGGCCGCATTCTGTTTCAGGGAACTCCGGAAGAATTAGCGGCCAACCAAATTGTAAGAGACAAATATCTGACAAACAGTTTTAAACTCCGGAAAAAAGACTTCCAAAAGATTGACAGAGATAAATCGGAACAATAAAATTAATTATCCGACAGATCCTTATTGCACCAATACATCAACAATAACCTGTGCCCCAACAGCATGATTCAGTTTTTGCACCAATTGTTTACGTTTCAACATCAGATCAGCTCTTAAAGCAGGCGAACTGACCACAACATGCAAAGTTTGATTTTTTACAAAGACTCGCTCAGTCAATCTGGCAACTTCCGGCCCCATTACGTTTTCCCACTGACTCAACAGGCGATACTGATTGAGCGGTGATTCCAAGCCGTATTCACGTAGGAAACGCTGAATAACATGAGCTATGCTCTCTGAGTTATTTCTCCGCATTATAAATATCTCCTTCCTCAACTTTAAATATTTTATAGTCGCTATGACTACGACTCAATATCATATCCAAATGATCGCGATTAGTATCCGTCACGAAAATCTGTCCAAAACCATTTGATGACACAAGATCCATAATATTCTCAACCCTACGCTCGTCCAACTTATCAAAGACATCATCAAGTAGCAAAATGGGCAACTCATGCTCCTGCTTCCGAAGAAAATCAAATTGTGCAAACTTCAAAGCCAACACAAAAGTCTTACACTGCCCCTGTGAGCCCTCTTTTTTAACCGGAAAGCCATTGAGTAACATATCAAAATCATCACGGTGAGGTCCGTAAAGCGAATATCCCACAGCCATTTCCTTATATCGCCCACGTTCATACAATTGAGCCAAATCCTCGTCCAGGCAACGGGAGTTATACGAAAGACTTACAACCTCTGAATTTCCACCTATACGTGCGTACAATTCATTAAAGACCGGAACCATTTGCTGCACAAATGCCATACGTGAAGACACAATTACCCGCGACTCCTGCACCATCATCTGCTCATAAAGTTCCAACATATCAACAGGAGCAGAATCTTCTTGTTTGAGCAAAGAGTTTCGTTGCTGCAATGCTTTATTATATCTAATCAATGCAGACAGATATTGACTATCATATTGTGAAATAATAATATCCATCATCCTACGGCGTTCTTCACTTCCACCAGTAACCAAAGTTGCATCCGAAGGCGCAACCATAACCAAAGGAATTCGCCCTATATGCTCAGAAAGTTTCTTACAAAACTTACCATCACATTTTATGACCTTACGTCCCCCGATCTTACCACCCACACTCACGGCTAGCCGTTCATCGTTATCCTTAATATAATCCCCCTGCAACAAAAAAGAACTTTCACCATGACGTATAATATGAACATCATGTTGAGAAATCCCACTTTTGCAGAATGACATATAATAAATTGCATCCAAAATATTGGTCTTTCCTGCCCCATTCTGCCCTAAAAAGCAATTAATTTTTGAAGCGAATAAAAGATCCACTTGTGCAATATTCTTATAGTTTAATATAGAAAGCTCGGCTAATCTCATTTTAATATAAACTCCTTAAAGAATAATCACGCAAAATTAAAACAATACATCGAAAAAACACATAAGCCCAATTTAAAATAACCTTGACAATAAAAAAAAGCGTCCAAAATTTTCATAGTATAATGAAAAGACGTACTTTTGTAAACTGAAAATTTTTATACAACAAATACGCAATTAAATATTATGACAAAGAAAAATCAGTCACTCAATGTAGACGATGCACTTACCCAATCAGAAGCTTTTGTTATTAAGTACAAGACAAAAATCTTAATAGTAATAGCGGCCGTTATTATTATTGTGGGTGGTATCCTCCTTACCAATACGTTCATTCTCAAGCCGAGAGCAGAAAAAGCTTCTGCTCAAATTGCATTGGGCTACAAATACATATTGACCGGAGATTATAAGACCGCGATTAACGGCAATGGAAAAGACTTTGTAGGATACGCAAAAATCGTAGATGACTACAGTTTTACATCCGGAGGAAATCTGGCCAATTTTTATTTGGGTATATGCTATGCAAAAAGCGGCAAGACAAAAGATGCAATTAAAAGTTTAGAAAATTACAAGGATAAAGGAGATAAATTTATCTCTCCTGCAGCTTTAATGACATTAGCTAATTGTTATGCAACCGATGGACAAGTCGATAAAGCAATAGAAACTTTTAAAAAAGCAGCAAGCGAAGCAGAGAATAACAGTATAAGTCCTGAAGCCCTTATCCAAGCCGGACTTCTTCTGGAAAACCAAAACAAAAAAGATGAAGCCCTAAAACTTTATCAAGAAGTAAAAGAAAAATATGTAACAAGCATTCAAAGTCAAAGCATTGATGCTTACATTGAGAGAGTTTCAAAATAAAATCTCATAAGATAATTATAATAAAACGAGGAATCCAATGATGTCCTCGTTTTATTATTAATCATAAATTAGAACTATGTCAACAAACCAATTTCAATATACAGCAAGCACGTTGCCCGACGCCTCAGAAATGAGAATAGGAATAGTAGCAGCAGAATGGAATAACCATATTACAGGAAAACTTGTAGATGGTGCCATTACAACCCTTACAGAAAACGGCGTAAAAAGCAACAACATTAGTGTACGTTATGTTCCTGGAAGCTACGAATTAATTTATGGGGCTGCAGCACTCTGTAAAAGCAGACTCTTTGATGCCATTATAGTCATTGGATGCGTAATACGAGGTGATACTCCCCACTTTGACTACATTTGCGAAGGTGTAACTCAAGGCATTGCACGCTTGAATGCAAATGGAACCATCCCTGTAATATTCGGCCTGCTTACTACCAATAACGAGCTGCAAGCTGAAGAACGTTCTGGCGGAAAATTAGGAAACAAGGGAAATGAATTTGCTTTAACTGCTATAAAAATGATAGATTTTGCTTGGCAATTACAAAAATAATTTATACCTTTGCACTATCAAAAAAAGAGGGGCAAATACCAGAGTGGCCAAATGGGGCAGACTGTAAATCTGCTGGCGTACGCCTTCGGTGGTTCGAATCCATCTTTGCCCACAAGAAGTTCCAAATAAATATTTGGAACTTCTTTTATTTTATAGAATCTCTGCCAATTTACCTGTAACAGAATCGATCACAAAACCTCTTACTTTCACATCTGCAGGTATCAACGGATGATTAGCAACAAGTTGCACACTCTCGGAAACCGCTTTTTCTAAACTATTAAAGCCACATAACCACTGTTCAAAATTTATTCCACAATATTTCATCATATTGATGCGATCGCGTGAAATCCCTCTATCCAACATCTTCTTGATAATTTCTTCACTATCCAAATGCTGGGCACCACAATCCGTATGCCCAACTATCATGATTTCACGCACATCCAATTCATAAATGCCAACTAATAAACTCCTAATTGTACTATCAAACGGTGACATAACTACACCACCTGCATTCTTGATCAATTTTACATCACCATTTTTTAATCCCAAAGCAGCTAACAATAACTCCGTCAGTCTTGTATCCATACATGAAACGATTGCTATTTTCTTTTCCGGATATTTTGTAGTTACATAAGGTTTATATAGCTCTTTGGCTACAAACTGTTCATTAAATTTTAAAATCTCATCTATCATAATTCCAAATTTAGAAATTAAACATCACAAAAAAGCACGATTTAAAAATACGCTCGTTTTAACAAATATATCAACCTTTAAATACGCTACAAATTTAGTACTTTTGCATTACTTGAAATACGGCAACAAAGATGAAAAAAAGAATTGACTTAGTATTATCGGGCGGAGGCGCACGCGGATTAGCACATATTGGAGTTATCAAAGAACTAACACAAAGAGGTTACGAAATTGCTTCTGTAACAGGAACTTCCATAGGAGCGCTTATCGGAGCGATGTATGTTTTAGGTAAACTACAAGAATTCACATCTTTTCTTGAACAACAAACCCAGGAAAGCATTATGAATCTTATGGATTTCACGATTTCCGGACATGGGCTCATCAGAGGAAACCGTTTCTTTAATGAATTACAAAAAATAGCACCAGACAGAAATATAGAAGACCTTAGCATCACAACAACAATTATAGCTTCAGACATGATTTCCGGACAAGAAATAATACTTAATAAAGGAAGTCTATACCAAGCAGTTCGCGCATCTGTTGCTATTCCATCAGTAATCAAACCAATCTACAAAAACGGAATGATATTAGTAGACGGTGGCGTTACAAATCCATTTCCCCTTAATTATGCAAAAAAATATGGAAAAGGTGATCTCATTTTGGGCGTAAACCTATATGCCATTGAAACATTAAAAGATGCCACAACCTATTTTCAGGAAGAAGGAAAAAGCACAAACAACTCATTTTCTTCTATAAAACACAAATTTTCTCAACTTCGGGATTGGAAAAAAAGTTTAGTTGATTCCATATTTACAGATTCTGGAAAAGATTTTAACTATGCCGGCACATTCAGGCGAATGTCTGAACTGATGACGGCCAAAATTGCCCAACAAGCAGTTCAAATATATCATCCTGACATTCTCATCAATATACCTCTTAATGCTTCCGGTCTTTTTGATTTCCACAAGGAAAAAGAACTTGAAGAAATAGGAAGAAAAAAGACAGAAGAAGCCCTAAACACCTACGAACTGCAAAACTCTCTAAAAAAACAGATATGGAAAAGGCTCAACTTATGGAGGAAAAATTAATGTTATTTTTACAGATATGCGATAAATGCTCCCACATCATTCTGTATTGAGGTTTTACACACAAAGGATCCTGCTCAATCACTTCCTGAGCCGCTTTACGGACTACCTCCATTAATGCTGTATCTTTTGTAATATTAGATACCTTTAAATCAAACGGAAGTCCACTCTGTGCCGTACCATCAATATCGCCGGGACCTCGCAATTTTAGATCTTCCTCAGCAATAACAAATCCATCTGTAGTATCAACCATAATTTGCATTCGTTTTCTAGTTATTTCGCTCATATTATAGTTTGTAACCAGAACGCAATATGACTGATCTGCCCCTCTACCTACTCTTCCCCGCAATTGATGTAATTGAGCCAAGCCAAAACGTTGTGCATCCTCAATTACCATCACAGATGCATTAGGTACATTCACTCCAACCTCTATTACGGTTGTACTCACTAAAATTTGAGTTTTTCCTGATTGAAAATCATTCATGGCCAACTCTTTTTCCTTGGATGACATCTTACCATGCAACTTCCCGACTTGATATTTTTGAAACCGCTCTGACCAGAAAGCATATCCCTCCTCTAAATTTTTAAGATCTGTTTTCTCACTTTCTTCTATTAAAGGAAAAACCACATAAATCTGATGCCCCTGTTTCAATTCATAATCAATACCATCGTACAGCTTATCACATTTTTCTCTAAAATAATGTAGTGTTTTTATAGGCTTGCGACCTGGAGGCAACTGATCAATAATCGAAACATCCAAATCGCCATACAAAGTCATGGCAAGAGTACGAGGTATAGGTGTGGCTGTCATAACCAAAATATGCGGCGGATTATAATTTTTTTTCCATAATTTGGCACGCTGCTTCACTCCAAAACGATGTTGCTCATCGATCACAGCCAGCCCCAAATTAGAAAAGACCACATCAGGTTCAATTATGGCATGAGTTCCCACTAAGATGTCAATATTGCCATTGGACAAAGCTTTAAGAATTTCTTCGCGCCGTTTCCCCTTTATACTTCCCGTCAACAACTCTACTTTTATTGGCAGATTGCCGATAAGACTCTTGAAACTACTGTAATGCTGCTCTGCCAATATTTCAGTAGGAGCCATCAAACATGACTGGAACCCATTGTCAATAGCCATTAAACATGTCATAAAGGCAACCATGGTTTTTCCCGACCCCACATCTCCCTGAAGCAATCTATTCATTTGTTTACCGCTTCCGACATCAGCCCGTATTTCTTTAATTACCCTTTTCTGTGCATCTGTCAATTCAAAAGGTAATTGCAGATTATAAAAATCAAGGAAGCTCTGACCTATTCGAGAAAACAAGAATCCACGTATCCCTTCTCTATTGCTTCGCGCATAGCGCAAAATCATCAATTGCAAAAAGAACAATTCTTCAAATTTCAAACGCTGTAATGCCTCCGAAACTTGCATAGAATTTTCCGGTAAATGTATTTTTCTGATAGCCTCCTCTCGAGACAATAAATGATAAACATTCAAAATACTGTCTGGCAAAGTCTCATCAATCCGCCCCGCGACCAATGCAAAAACATTTTCGATTAATCCCCTAATAAAATAAGAATTCAAATTATGCCGTTTCATTTTTTCTGAAACGCGATAAACAGACTGCATAATGAAATTCTTACCACTCGACAATAAACTGACATCGTCTAACTCTGGATGCGCAAAAGATATTACACCATTAAAAAATATCGGCTTACCTAACAGTATATACTCTTTACCTTCCGGATAATTCTTCCGGATATATTTTAAGCCATTAAACCAAACAAGAGAAACATACCCAGTGCCATCATAAAAACTGGCCTTCAACCTTCTTTTATATCCTTCCCCCTCTTCTTGATATGCAACAATACGTCCCTTAAGCTGAATATTGGACATATTCTCAACGATTTCATCTATTCGATAAATCTTTGATCGGTCAATATATTTATAAGGATAATATTCCAATAAGTCAAGGATGGTCCGAATGTGCAGTTCTTCATTTAGAATTTTTGCTCTATTCGGACCAACCCCTTTCAAATATTTTACATCTTGCAAAAGTATGTCTGGTACCATTACATACTTAAAAGATCAAGAAAAAAGCATGCCCTGTCGCACTTCAGACTCTTTTGCCTCTCCGGCCAATAATCGAACTAAAGTAAAAGCGAATTCGGTTACGGCTGCAGGCCCTTTTCCGGTTATTATATGATCATCAACTTCAACCAAACTTGCCGTGTATTCAGCACCATCCAAATATTTTTCAAACCCTGGATAACACGTCGCTTTCTTATGATTTAAGATGCCGATTTTTCCCAAAACCATGGGAGCTGCACAAATCGCCGCGACATATTTATGTTTTACACTTTGGTCCTGCAACACTTTACATAAAGCTTTATGTTCTGCAAGATTTGTGGCACCAGGAAGCCCTCCTGGCATCATCATCAATTCACAAGTTTCTGCATTAATTTCATCAAATAAAATATCTGCATAAACAGGCACGTGATGAGAACTTGTTACCACTTTTTCACCTGTTACAGAAACAGTTTGTACATCGATTTGGGCCCGACGTAAAATATCAACAGTTCCCAAAGCTTCCATTTCTTCAAAACCGTCAGCTAAAAAAACATATACCATAATATACTATATCTTTAAAGAAAAAATCCACACTAAATGCAATTCCTGCATATACTCTATCTCAAGCACTCAAGATATTTACGTATCGTATTATGCAATCCCAAATATAACGCATCACAAATTAATGCATGCCCAATACTGACCTCATCAATCCAAGGTATACACTGATGCAAATAGGACAAATTATGCAAATCCAAATCATGCCCGGCATTCAATCCTAAATAACAAGATCTAGCTTTTTGTGCAGCCTTTATAAAAGGAGCTATGGCTTGTTCTCTATTCAACTGATATCCAGATGCGTATGGCGCCGTATAAAGCTCAACGCGATCTGCTCCACATGCTGCAGCCCCCTCAACCATTTTCTCATCTGCATCAACAAATATAGAAGTTCGAATTCCGGCTTTTTTAAATGTACTGATTACATCCGTAAGGAACTTTTCATTATCCACTGTGTTCCATCCATGATTTGACGTCAATTGTGTAGGACTGTCAGGGACCAAAGTTACCTGTGTTGGCACGACTTTTAGCACCAACTCTACAAACCTCTCATCCGGATACCCCTCTATATTAAATTCTGTTCGAAGAATTTCTTTTAAAGACAGAACATCAGCATATTTAATATGACGTTCATCCGGTCTTGGATGAACGGTTATTCCATTTGCGCCAAAAGCTTCACAATCCAATGCGACTTGCTCTACGTTAGGATTATTTTCTCCACGAGCATTTCTCAACGTTGCGACCTTATTAATATTTACACTTAACTTAGTCATAAGCCATATATCTTAAAGAGATTTTGTATATTTGCAATTAACTTATATAGACTCGGCAACATTATTTTAGCCACTCTTCAATCTATTTTAATTACAAAAGTAATAAATTACTTTCAAAAAAACAACATTTAGCTAGTGAGCAAAAAACATGTCACTACCACAACGACCACATATCGCAATCTTTGGTAACATTCACCAATCATCTAAAGGACAATATGTCAAAAATATATTGGACAAATTAATGACCAACAATTTTGACATTGCTCTTGAACACAGTTTCAACCAATACATTCAAACGGAGTTAGGAATTTCGACACATGGCATAAATTCTTTCCAGCAAATTAATAATACATATAATCTAGCCATTTCAATTGGAGGCGATGGCACGTTTTTAAATACAGCAGCCCAAATCAAAAATTTGGAAATCCCTATTCTAGGAATTAACACCGGACATTTGGGATTCATGGCTGACGTTTCTCCCGAAAACATAGACAACGCAATTGAATCACTTGCAAATCAAAATTTTATGGTTGAAGATAGAAGTGTCATTCAAGTTAGCACCAACAAGCAAGTAATCAATTGCTATCCTTTTGCTTTAAATGAAGTTGCAATATTAAAGCACGACAATTCATCACTCATTGAAGTAAAAACAGAAATCAACGGTTCACTCCTAACAAATTATCTTGCAGATGGTATAATCATCTGCACCCCCACAGGTTCCACGGGATATTCCTTAAGTGCAGGCGGACCTATTATGGTTCCCGATGCCAAAAATTTCTGCATTTCTGCAGTTGCCCCTCATAGCTTGTATATTCGACCTGTAGTGCTCAGGGACGATGTAACAATCACATTAGAAGTACAAAGCAGAAGCCACAATTTCATGATCTCCATTGATGGCAGAAGTGAAAGTTTCTCTGCTGATACAAAAGTCACATTATGCAAAGCTCCTTATTGTGTAAAAATCGTCAAAGTCTTCCACAAGAACTTCTTTGAAACTTTAAAAGAAAAAATGATGTGGGGAATTGATAACAGGATTTAGCCAATATGTACCATGGAAAAATTGACATCATCAAAAGACATATTTATATGGCTATATAATACCTGGAAAGGATATAAATTACAAACAATAATCAATATTGCCATTGGAATATTACTAGTCTTCACAGATCTAGCATTTGTTTGGGGAACAAAACTATGTATTGATATCGCGACTCATAACAACACAAGATTCAGCTTAAAATCAGCGATTACCCTACTTATCATATTACTTATTACCCAACTGCTACTTTCCTACGCCAGCAAATGGGTTAAAGCCACGTTAGGGGCAAAAAGCACATGCCAAATGCAAAAGGACAACTATCGGCATTTACTACAATGTGACTGGTCGGCCTTAAAACAATACCATAGCGGTGATATTCTAAACAGGCTGGAAAAAGACATCGATTCCATTGTTACGTTTCTAACAGAATCCATTCCGTCACTTCTGGCAACTGTTACCAGACTAATCGGTGCTTTTTTGATTCTGTACATAATGAACAAGACACTTGCACTTATTATAATTATCATTTGCCCATTATTTTTGATTATCAGTAAATTATACGTAAAAAAAACAAGGCTGATTACCCATGATATACGAACGTCTGAAAGCAAAATTCAATCAACTATTCAGGAAGGTTTACAGCATATTACCGTACTCAAAACATTTGGAAAAACTTTATGGGCCACAGAAATTCTGAATGAGACACAAAACAACCTAAAAAAAGGAATCAAAAACAAAACGATATACTCCAGCATTTCGTCTTTAACTATGAACTTTGGATTCTCGGCGGGATATATTATCACTTTCACTTGGGGAGTCCTTAATTTGGAAAATGGAATTATAACTTATGGCGCACTCATAGCCTTCATGCAACTTATCGGGCAAATTCAAGCTCCTATCAGAAACCTTTCACGCTACATTCCCATATTCATAAATGCCTTTACCGCAAGCGAGCGCATTATTGAACTACAAGCAATAAAACAAGAAAAATTATTCTACAAGCCGTTGCTGAAAGGTGATGTGGGAATAGAATTAAAAAACGTTACATTTCAATATCCCAAAGGGCGTCATATTTTTGAAAATTTCTCATATAATTTTGCCCCCCATAGCAAAACTGCAATCGTAGGCGAAACCGGTAAAGGAAAAACGACTTTGATAAGACTTGTACTTTCTCTCCTGCACCCCCAAAAAGGATGCATAGAAATATATAACAAGACTACACGTTTGTCACTTACCAACTTATCACGTAATAACTTTTCATACGTGCCACAAGGAAACACATTACTAAACGGAACCATAAAAAGCAATCTGATTCTCGGAAACGAATATGCCACAGAAACAGACATGGTCAATGCGCTCACTGCTGCATGTGCCAATTTCGTATTCAACTCAGAAAAAGGGCTGGATATGCCATGTGGCGAAGGTGGTAACGGACTTTCTGAAGGACAGGCCCAACGAATCAGTATTGCAAGAGCGTTATTAAAACCATGCAGCATTCTTATTATGGATGAAGCCACATCCTCTTTAGATGAGGATACAGAGAAGAATGTTATAAAAAACATTACAAATCTATACCCTGAAAAAACCATAATCTTTATTACACACAGACCTGAAATTCTAAAATATTGCACTCACATTCTGCATTTATAATATTATCAGCATAATTAAAAACAAGAAAACAAAAAAACACCAGTCTTTCCTGCTCCTATACAAAAGGAAAAGAAAAGCTCTTTTTTATCACAAAAAACTTTGCTTATTCGGATATTTTTCAGCAAATTTGCAAGAGGAAAAATCAATCAAATATCTAATAAACATGGAAAACGTAGAAAAATCAATTAGTGGGCTTCAAAGAGAAAAGTTCCAGAAAAATATCGATGGAAAACTTACTGATTTATTCTTTTTACATAATGCAGCCGGCCATGAAATTGCAATCACCAATTACGGTGGTACAATTGTAGCGATCATGGTTCCTGACAAAAACGGGAACTTAAGTAACATTATTCAAGGCCATGATTGCATTGAAGATTGCATTTCATCACCTGAGCCATTCCTAAGTACCCTGATCGGCCGATATGGAAATCGTATCTGCAAGGGTAAATTTACTATGAACAACAAAGAATACAAACTAGCCATCAACAATGGAGAAAATCACCTACATGGCGGCCCGACAGGTTTTCATAGTAGAGTATGGGATGCAGAACAAGTTGACACACAAAGTTTGATTTTACGTTACACATCAGCATACTACGAAGAAGGATTCCCCGGTGAATTGAAAATGACTGTCATGTACACTTTTAACGATGATGATGAACTGATTATCAATTATCGTGGAACGACAAACAAGAAGACTGTAGTAAACATGACTCACCACGGTTTCTTCTCACTTGCAGGCATTGCAAACCCCACACCTACAATTGAAGATATAGAGTGCCAAATCAATGCAGACTACTATATTCCTATTGACAAGAACTCAATTCCGACAGGCGAAATTCTAAAAGTGGAAGGCACACCATTTGATTTTAGAACCATGCGTAAAATAGGACAAGACATTGATGCCGACAACGAACAAATAAAAAATGGTGCAGGCTACGACCATTGCTTTGTATTGAAAAAGAATGAACCCGGTGAACTCTCTTTTGCTGCAAAAGTCGTTGAGCCAAAAAGCAAAAGAACAATGGAGGTTTGGACAACAGAACCTGGAGTCCAATTTTACACAGACAATTGGGCTGATGGATACAAGGGACAATTTGGTGCCACATTCCCCAGACGAAGCGCAATCTGTTTTGAGGCACAACACTTCCCAGACAGTCCGAATCATTCTTACTTCCCCCCTGTTATACTCAAGCCTGGAGAACTATACTCCCAAAAAACCATTTACAAATTTGGCATAGCAGATTAAGTTGACAATCAACAATAAATTACTAATATAAAAACAAACTAAAAAAATGGTAGAACAAAAGAAAAATAACGCGCTCCCCATTGTGATGATGTTTGCGTTGTTTGCAATGATTGCATTCGTTACAAATTTATGTTCCCCAATGGGAGTCATTGTTAAAAATCAATTTGGTGCATCCAACTTTGAAGCCGCATTAGGTAATGCAGCCAATTTTATTGCCTATGCAGTAATGGGAATTCCTTCAGGACTTCTTTTAAAGAAAATCGGTTACAAGAAAACGGCTCTTGTTGCCATTGTTGTAGGATTCATAGGCGTATTGCTGCAATATTTCTCAGGTAAAGCAAGTGACAGTAACGCATTTGCCATATATCTGACAGGAGCATTCATTGCCGGATTCTGTATGTGTATGCTTAACACCGTAGTTAATCCTATGCTTAACACCCTTGGCGGTGGTGGTAACAAAGGCAACCAATTGATCCAATTTGGCGGCGTATTAAATTCTTTTTCAGCTACATTCGTTACAATTTTTGTAGGAGCACTCGTAGGTGACGCCACAAAAGCCAAAATCAGCGATGCCACACCAGCTCTGTTCATTGCTTTAGGTATCTTTGCCATTGCATTTATCGTATTGGCAATTGTCAACATCCCTGAACCTCCAACGAATCAGAAAAAAGAAGCCAGCACACAGAAAGATCCGTACAGTGCATTCTCTTTCAGACATTTTAATTTAGGAATCTTAGCTATATTCTTCTACATGGGTATTGAAGTTGGCGTGCCGTATTATGTCAATCAATATCTTACAGCTACCCCCGACTCAGCTACAGCAGGTGTTGGTATTGACGCTGGTATAGCTGGTTCAATCGTTGGAATTTATTGGCTTTTGATGCTTGTTGGCCGTCTGGTTGGCGGAGTTATTGGCTCAAAAGTTTCAAGTAAGGCGCAAATTACAGTTGTTAGTTCTTTATGCATCATCTTCGTACTGATCGGTATGTTTGCTCCGGAAACCAACGTTACAATTTTTGGTTTTAATGGTAGTGAAGGAACATTCTCTACAGCTCAAGTTCCGGTTGGTGTACTGTTCCTGATTCTGGTAGGACTTTGTTCATCTGTAATGTGGGGAGGAATCTTCAATATGGCAGTTGAAGGCTTAGGTAAATACACTGAATTCGCATCCGGAATGTTCATGGTAATGGTTTGCGGTGGCGGTATCATTGTTCCCATTCAAGGTTGGGTTGCTGATATCTGCTCTAACTATATGACCAGCTACATTGTAATTCTAGCTTGTGCTGCTTATATTCTGTTCTTTGCCTTGATCGGAAGCAAAAATGTAAACAAAGATATTCCTACAGCATAAATTTGGTAACTCCTAAAATTTGATCGTATGAAATTAACAATAGAAGATGTAAGAAGCCGCTTTATTGAGCACTTCGACGGAACAACAGGAAGCGTATATACCTCACCGGGAAGAATTAATATCATTGGAGAACATACCGACTACAACGGCGGTTTCGTATTTCCCGGTGCAGTACAACAAGGTGTTATAGCTGAAATCAAGCCAAACGGAACACGTACCGTTCGCGCCTATTCCATTGACATGAAAGATTATGTAGAATTTAATCTTGACGATGAAAAAGGTCCCTCTGCAACCCACTTCAGATTTGTTTTCGGTGTATGCCGCGAAATGATGAAAAGAGGTGTGCCAGTTGAAGGATTCAACACCGCATTTGCAGGAGACGTGCCTTTAGGAGCCGGAATGAGTTCGTCAGCTGCATTGGAAAGTACATTTGCATTTGCCCTTAATGATTTATTCGGTGACAACAAAATCGAAAAATTTGAATTGGCAAAAGTCGGACAGGCAACTGAGCATAAATATATCGGATGCAATTGTGGCATTATGGATCAATTTGCCTCAATCTTTGGAAAAGCAGATCAGTTAATCCGTTTGGATTGTCGCTCTGGTGAGTACAAATACTATCCGTTCCACCCCAAAGGCTATAAACTGGTGCTTCTCAATTCATGTGTTAAACACAATCTGGCAGGATCAGCTTATAACGACCGCCGTAAGAGTTGCGAAAACGTTGTAGCAGCTATCCAAAAAAATCATCCTGAAGTAGAAACCCTAAGAGATGCCAATTGGGCCATGCTCTCTGAAGTTAGAGATACGGTTTCTGAAGAAGATTTGCTGAGAGCTAAATATGTATTGGGTGAAAAAGACCGCGTTCTGGCTGTTTGCGATGCTTTGGAAAAAGATGATTACGAAACAGTTGGAGAAAAAATGTATGAAACACACGAAGGTCTGAGCAAAGACTACGAAGTTTCATGTGCGGAACTTGACTTCCTCAATGATATCGCAAAATCATGCGGAGTAACCGGTTCACGCGTAATGGGTGGTGGATTTGGCGGTTGCACAATCAACCTTGTCAGAGAAGAATTATATGAAAACTTCATTACGACAGCCAAAAAAGAATATAAAGAAAAATTTGGAAAAGAACCTGTTGTTATTGACGTTGTAATTGGTGATGGAGCTCGTAAACTGTGCTAATCAGCAATACATTCATAATAAAGAAAAATCCCGAACTTATATTAAAGTTCGGGATTTTCTTTTTATTCTTCACTGCTAAAGAGGTTACGCTTTTTAAGACTTGGGCCATTATTTCTATATTACTTTACATCCAGTTATTTCATATATTCCCAACTATTACTTTGCAAAAAAAGGAGATAATACTTATAAATAAGCCCCATCGTCAAAAAGAAATTCAAGACATAAGACTATACCAGGAATCAAGATTTCACACAATAGAACACTACAATACGCCCTCCGCAAGTACAGTTGAAACAAAAGGCTAATAAATCAGCCACGCCCTCACTTCTCTACGTTCTCAATTATCCGATTTTTTTACAATGCTACCCCAATTCAAACAAGGTCGGACTTTAATTTCATTAGAAACCTTCTAAAAAAATTTAGATAGGAATTTATCCTATCTAAACCGTATATTGAAAGATCTTGAATCGTGCCTGCCCTATTTAAAATATAGATACAGTTAATTTCATTATTGCGCACTCTCTTGTTTTAAAATGCTATATGCGGCATATAAGCCCAATTCACCGGCCTTGCGCAAATCAGACAACCCTTGTTTCTTTTCATTCATCTGCAGATGTAACAAGCCCCGATTATACCAAGCTTCAGCAAAACGTGGCTGACATGACAACACGCGGTTGTAATCGTTCAGAGCTTCTTTATTCATCCCCAAATGTGTTTCCACACATGCCCGATTGTATATTATAGGCCAAACTTGATTTTCAGAACTACCATTTTTCTGCAAAAAGGCATTAAGCTGTTTTAATAGCAATGCCCACGAATCTCTTTCGTTTTGAGTTGGATGTACAGTTGCATACTTCACCCAAAGCTCACTATATACCAACATAGCCATAACGGAATGTGAATTTAACACCAATGCCTTATTCACAGCATCAAGACCATTGGTATAATGAGCTAAATATAAATCACATATTGCAGAAAGCAACCATGACTCAAAAGTTTGCATTTGAACCAACGATTTACGCAGTTCTTCCAAAGATTCTCTACCTCCAAAATCGCCGACAGTGCGTTTCACGGCTGTAGACATTTCTATCCGAAATGGGGTAATTTTTTTCTGATTGATCTGTTCAATTTCCGTTAGGAAATAGGTTGGAATCGGTTCTTCGGTATTTAACCGGCCTTTTGTTTGAACGAAAATAAGGCCAAGCATCGGCTGTGACTCTTTTTCCACGACGTTATTCTGTACCAACCCACGTGACATTCGAGTATATAGTGAGTGTGTCAGAGAATCAGTTTCATCTGCCACTACCAGTTGCTGATAGCTTTCTAACTCATGATTACTCCGTTTACGTACAGCTTTGGTACGTCTGCGACGGGAGGAAGCAGAAACGAAACGATCCAACTGGTTGATATAAATCTTGTTCTCATCAGATGCGGCAGCCTTATTCATCCCCAAACGTCGGTAGCAAACAGAACGTTGATAGTACCCGTAAAGAAAATCCGGATATGATTTAATAATGGCCGTATAATCAGCTACTGCTCCCCTAAAATCACCGGTTTTCTGGCGCAGCTGTGCACGATTTAAACGAGCCAACATATTATCAGGTTCCAAATTCAAGACAAAATTAAAATCAACAATTGCACGATTATTGTCACCAACCTGCGCACGTAACAATCCTCGATTATAATGTGCCAAGAAATTATCAGGATCCAAATTCAAGACTTCATCGTAATCACTCAGAACGGCTCCTAATTTTCCCAACTGATATCGCGCCACGGCACGATTCAGATAATATCCTACGTTTTTAGGTGAATAAGTAATGGCTTGCGTCAAACAGGAATCGGCAAACTGATACTGCTCTGCATTGTAATAAGTTGAAGCCATAAAAGCCCACGCCTCCGAATTCTGAGGTTGGACATCGACCGAACGCTTCAACCAGTTTACGGCATCCAACGTATCTTTTTTTTCCAAACAAACTTGAGCCTTTAAATCAAACGCTTTGGCATATCGTGGCCATTTCATCAAAATGGTATCCAATTCTAACCAAGCTCGTTCTGTATCCTTCAACTCAATACGACATAACACCCGATTATACCATAAAGATACATCCCGTTTACCCGTCACGGGATCGTTCTGCAAAATATAATCATAATCTGCTGCAGCCTTTGCAAAATCCTGACGTTTTATATAGCACAAGGCCCGCAACTGATATACGGGCATTATAAAAGGATTTCTCTCAATCGATTGCGAACAATCTTCTATTGTTCCCTCGAAATCCTCCAAATAGAATTTAGCCAGTCCGCGATAATAATAAGGTTCAGACAGATACGGTTTAGCATCAATGACCTGATTAAAATAACCTATGGAAAGTACATAATCATCATAATACAAAGCTCCTTTTCCCATTTCCATAACCATGTCTGTATTGACCTGTGATTTCAGATGATATGCACCACAAAAAAAACAAGTCAACACAAAACAAAAACGGACAAAACGCTCTATATTATTAGAATATAACCAATAAAAAAAGGGACAAGACTGACGTATGACATCATGATTTAAAAAAAGTCGCAGATTATTCATCACTTTATACTTTTAACAAAATCCGAATTCACTATACGCCAACAACTCCCTTCTTTCAAGTTACCTTATCAAAACTATTTTTTTACAACACGCTTCGTCTTATATGAAGCATGTACGCGCCCCTTGAGCAACATCGTCAATTTTCCCTTTACCATTTGACGACGCAATGGCGAAATGCGATCAGTAAAGACCTTACCGTCAAGATGATCAAACTCGTGCTGCATTACCCTGGCCAAGTAACCATCAACCCATTCTTCATGCAAATTAAAATCCTCATCCAAATAACTGACTTTAATACGTGTTGGACGTTTCACTGCTTCGTGAATTCCCGGAAGGCTTAAACAGCCCTCTTCCATTGAATCCATCTTAGACTCATCATATTCCTCGATATACGGATTGATGTATGCTTTCCGGAATCCTTTATATTCAGGAAAATCTTCTCCCATAACATCCAAATCAATAACGACCAGACGAATTGACAAACCGATTTGTGGAGCTGCTAGTCCTACTCCATCAGCTTGTTGCATCGTTTCGAACATGTCAGCAATCAGTTGTTTCAAATTCGGATAATTTTGGTCTATTTCTTCTGTTTCCTGTCGCAAAACAGGTTGTCCATATACATAAATTGGTAATATCATGACTTTATATTGTTTTTATTGATTCCATATACGACTGCAAGATTATTGTTGCGCTAATTTCATCAACTTTAGCTTTGTCTTGCCGATCCTTTTTTCTCATTCCTCCCGCAAGCATTGTTTGATGAGCGATAACTGAAGTAAACCGTTCATCATAAAAAGCAACAGGAATCTGGGGGATCTCTTTACGCAATTTCTCCACAAAAGAACGTACTCGTGATTGATTTTCAGAAGGTTGACCATTCATTGTAACAGGTAACCCCACGACAAACAACTCAACCGTCTCCTTCTGCACGTAGTTTTTCAGGAAACTCATAAGCCCCGTTGTAGGAACGGTAGTCAATCCTCCTGCAATTAACTTCAAAGGATCACTAACAGCAATCCCTGTCCTTTTCTTTCCATAATCTATTGCTAAAATCCTACTCATACATCTTTTTGCAAAAGTAATAAAATTCACACCATAACTACTCAAAATGAAAGTTATTTTTCATTTTTATATACAAATCAATTAGCAATTCACTTTCAGATTATCATATGACGCATACACGCCATCGGGTAAATATTGTTCCAAACTAGCATGTAATCCAGCATGATGGCTCATATGTATCAGATAAGTCCGGCTTGCGCCAATACGTTCAGACAGCCGTATAGCATCATCAATGCTCTCATGCGTAGCATGTGGCTCAAAACGCAATGCCCCCAATACCAACACATCCAGATTCTGCAAATATACCATCTCAGACTCCGGCAATGATTTAATGTCTGTCAAATAAGCCATCCGACCAATTCTATATCCCAATATAGGAGCTTTACCATGCATCACTCTTATCGGAAAAATATCTAATCCTCCAATTGTAAATGATTCATGAAGATGACAAACCTTCAAATCAAGTTGAGGAACTCCAGGATATTTATTCTGAACGAAACAATAAGGAAGACGCTCTCTAATATGAGCTGCACATGGAGCTTCTGCATAAATCTGCGTAGTTCCAAATACATTATATGGACGCAAGTCATCTATTCCTCCCACATGATCATAATGTTCATGCGTAAGCAATACTGCATCCAAATGACGCAGTCCTCCCAACTTTAACATCTGAGTCCGAAAATCCGGGCCGCAATCAATCAAGATATTCGCTAATTGACTTTCTATCAGAATAGATGATCTCAAACGTTTATCCCGCTCATCCGCTGAACGACAAACCTCACAATTGCATCCAAGCTGAGGCACTCCTGTGCTTGTTCCTGTTCCTAAAAAAGTCACAGTCATCAAATCCATATTACCTCCGGCTTTATTTCTATCCCGAACTTTAGCTTTACATCATCGCGAATTCTATCGCTTAACTGCGCAATGTCTGCTCCGGTTCCGCCTCCATAATTTACAATAACTAATGCTTGTTTGTCATAAACGCCAACAGCGCCTTCTTTCCTTCCCTTCCAGCCACATTGTTCTATCAACCACCCTGCGGGAATCTTATACTTATTTTCTTCTACTATATAATGAGGCATCTCCGGGTATTGAGTCTGCAAAGATTCAAAAGTTTCTTTATTGACAATTGGATTCATAAAAAAAGATCCTGCACTGCCAATCTCTGTAGGGTCAGGTAATTTGCTGCGTCTAATTTCTATAATCAAATCACGAAGCTCCCCTGCTGTTACAGATGTACAACCTCGCTTTTCCAACTCACGCTTTAGCGCTCCATACTCCAAATTAGGTTTAAACGTCCTATTCAGGCGATACAACACATGAGTTATAATATATTTTCCCTTCCAATCGGTTTTAAAACGGCTGCTACGATATGCATACCGACACTGTTTCTTGTCGAGTATGACCATCCGGTTGTGTTCCACATCAATGGCCGCTACAGCTTCTATCAAATCTTTTGCCTCAACGCCGTAAGCCCCTATATTCTGAACTGCACTGGCTCCAACCTCACCAGGTATTAGCGAAAGATTCTCCAAACCATAATAACCATGATCCACGCAATAACTTACAAAATCATCCCACACTTCTCCTGAACCGGCCTCAATCAAAACAGAATCATCATTAGAAGCCATTAAAGTTATGCCCTTAATATTAGAATGCAGGATAATACCCTCATAATCCTTTGTAAACAGCAAATTACTCCCCTGACCAATCGGGAAAAAGGGAATATCTGCAGGACGTTGGCGAAGAAATTGTTGTAACTCCTCTACGTTTTCATATTCTATATATCTTGCACACAGAGCATCTACACCAAACGTATTATGATGTTTCAAAGAATAATTTTTTTCATCTATCATCAGTTCTCAAATTTTGTAAGAATCCAACTGCCATTTTTCTTTTTGAAAGTCAACACACTATGCATGCTATTTGACAAACCGCTTATGACCATAACACGCTCACGGTTATCACGATATTGCTGACCATAATTTACGTTTGCAATCACGCCATGAGGTAAATCCGGTTTAAAGGCAAACCATTGATCAACGTCAACAACCCCCTCAACCGTTTCAAAATTATCAGAATCATAGGTCTTGAAGCTTACAGTTTGCGAAACATGCCGACGCTGAAAAGCTGAATCTACGGCAAAGCGCTGATAAAAATTCAAGAAATCAGCATTCGCATTTTGGCGGACAGCCTCATAACGCAGAGCTTTTAGTTTCCAAATACCCTCTTCGCGCTGAAAGTCATATTGTTTAACTGTCTTCTTATTCAAATTTATCCACTCCACGACTACTCTATTCAGTTTCGTATCCTTTTCCAGATTCGTATTATTATGATGACCGTAAATCACGATATACGCTTGTTTCGTAGAATACAAACGATCATAATGCCATTGCTTCTGCTGCAAATACGATTTGGTACCGGTACGGGCATCTGAAACCGGAAGAGGAAAATCTATACGCTGCATCTGAAACCGCCTGTTGGTCATAAAACTATATATAAAGTCATCAAACAGACCATCAACGCTTTTGGGAGGCATTTTTTCATCTACAACCACACTGCTGTCCACAACAACTGAATCAGCCTGTGACATCACGCTGTCTCGGGAGTTTGTTTGTTGCTTTACGGAACCTTGACAAGAGGTCAAGACCCCTAAAACGACAAAAACGCACAAGAAAACTTTTTTCATTTTCAATTTATGTCTATTTTCAAGGCAAAAATACGGTTTTTATTCCTATCGCACACCTATTTTTCTCATAAATGTTTACCTTTGCAACTTGAAACGAATGAAATATTATAGACTTTCCTTCAAAAGTTAATCTTATGATTGAACAAATACAAGCATTGTTAAGCCAAGTACATACGCTTCAAGCTCATGATACTAAAGAACTTGAAGCATTACGTATCAAATATTTAAGCAAAAAGGGTATTGTGGCCGACCTTATGACCCAATTCCGTTCAGTACCCGCCGAACAAAAGCGTGAAGTAGGAATGCTGCTAAACCAGTTGAAAGATGCTTTAAACCAGCGGTTGGCTGATTTGCGTAATGAATTGACGCAAGAACAAGACGACGGAACAAAGGCTTTGGACTTAACCCGTTCGCCCTATCCTATTAAACTGGGAACACGACATCCGCTTTCTATCGTAAAAGCAGAAATCATTGATATATTCTCACGTCTGGGATTTACTCTGGCTTCCGGACCTGAAATTGAAGACGACTGGCATGTGTTCTCTTCCATGAACTTTCCTGCTGATCACCCTGCACGCGACATGCAAGATACATTCTTCATCAAGCGCCAACCGGACGTTCTGCTGCGTACACACACCAGTTCCATACAGTCACGCGTAATGGAACATACAGAACCTCCTATCCGCGTGCTTTGCCCCGGTAGAGTCTACCGAAACGAAGCCATAAGTGCACGAGCACACTGTTTTTTCCACCAGGTTGAAGGATTATACATTGACAAGGACGTTTCATTTACCGACCTGAAACAGGTATTGTTACTGTTTGCACAAGAAATGTTCGGCCCAGACACCCAAATACGCCTTCGCCCGTCCTATTTCCCCTTTACAGAACCTTCTGCGGAAATGGATATCAGTTGTCATCTATGTGGCGGAAAAGGCTGCAGTTTCTGCAAAAATACCGGATGGGTAGAAATTTTAGGATGCGGTATGGTTGACCCGGCTGTTCTCGAAGCCAATGGTATTGACTCTACACAATATAAAGGCTATGCCTTTGGTATGGGAGTAGAACGCATCACAAACCTCAAATATCAAGTTAAGGACTTAAGAATGTTCTCTGAAAATGACGTTCGTTTCCTTGATGAATTTACCTCTGCATACTAAAACGATGAATTATGAGTGACGGTAATTTCAACAGGAATCTTCTTCCTCCCACTCTTTTCCAAAGTGGATACAGAAGCGGAGTGAGCAAGACCAGAGCTATTGCTACTACGCAGTTCAAACTCATCTTGCAGCATATCAACCCCGATTTTTCTGAAGAAGAAATAGCACATTGGAGTGAAGAATTCCGACAGGCACTCAACCGATCACTCTAACCTTACACTGACACACTATTAGTTTTAATACAAAGTTACGGCTCAGCAAAGAGAACTTCTTTGCTGAGCCGTAACTTTGTCGTATTTTGTATTTCCATATACGGACTTCAAGCATTTTTCTTATATCATTGCATTTCATACCTGCACGTAAATAACCATACAGGATTCAATGGTCGGCAAACTTTTGACACATACAAAATACTTATATCACAAAACAAGGTCGGAGCTTAATTTTTTTAGCAGGCTGCCATAAAAATTAAGCTCCGACCTTGTGGTACAAAATTCAGTGCTTTCAAGAAGCAATTATTATTCCTCTCCTCGCAAAATAGGTAATGTCAATTTATATCGGACAGCTAAAATACGCATTATAAAGACTACCGAACCACAAACTATACTGGAAATACGATAATCAAAACCCACATAATCACAAGCCACATAAGCCAGACCTCCTACGACACAGGCCAATGCATAAATTTCCTTGCGAAATATCAAAGGTTCTTCATTAATAAAAACATCACGCAACACACCACCGGCAGCTCCGGTCATTGTGCCCATAATTATAGCAGTCCACCAAGGAAATCCGTGTGCCAAGGTCTTTTCCAACCCCACAACCGTAAACAGTGCCAAGCCAATAGAGTCAAATATAAACCACGTGCTTTGCTGCTTGATTACATATTTACCAAACACCATTACCCAAATCAAAGCCAAAGCAGAACAGATCAGATAAAACGGATTAGTCATCCAAAATGGTGGGACGCCCAACATCAAATCGCGAAAAGTTCCGCCACCTATAGCAGTAGTTACACCCACCACATAAGCGCCAAACAAATCAAAACGCTTGGCTGAAGCCAGACGAATACCGGAAATGGCAAAAGCAAAAGTTCCGATAAAGTCAAGCATCTGAACAAAAGTAGGAAGCTGTATTGTCATTTACTGAAAAATTATAATAATAACGAAATCAAATTTACTTATTTACCACATTCTGCAATCGGCTTGTCAAATAGCCGCGAATATTATCAGCCATAATTTTCATCAACCGCATACGAGCCTCGGTAGTGACCCATGCTATATGAGGCGTAATAAATACATTTTCAAGGGTCCAAAACGGATGATTCTCACAAGGCGGCTCATGCTCCATCACATCTGCAGCATATCCTCCTAAAATGCCACTCTTTAAAGCCTCTACAACAGCCAGCTCATCAACCAAAGCTCCTCGCGCCGTATTTATCAGCAATAATCCGGGCTTTGCCTTGCCCAACAACGCGGTATTAACAAAATGGCGATTTTCAGCCGTAAGTGGTGCGTTCAGACTGACCACATCACAAGTTTTGAAAGCCTCGTCTACAGTAACTGGTGTTACGTATTCGGGTAAATCCTTACGATGCGTAACAGCAACAATCTGCATACCAAAAGCATGTGCCATTCGAGCCACAACTTCACCAATCCGTCCAAATCCGACAATGGCCAACCGTTTACCCCAAAGTTCTATTAACGGTTGATTCCAGCAACAAAAATCCGGACTCTTGCTCCAAAATCCATTACGGTTGGCACGAGCATAATGCCCAACCCTGTTGGTTAATTCCAGCAAAAGAGAAAAGAACATCTGCGCAACCGACTCCGAACCATATCCGGCCGCATTACACACCCATACCCCATGTTCAGCAGCAGACTGAACATCAATCCTGTCATAACCTGCTGCAGCAACGCAAACAAGTTTTAATGACGGAAGCTGCTCAAAATGCTCACGTTGAAGTCCGGTCTTGTTCACTATTAAGACTTCAGCATCTTTTGCACGTTCCAATACATTTTCAGGCTCCGTACGGTCATAAACCGTCAAATCACCAAGTTCAGACAATTCATCCCACGATATATCTCCCGGGTTTACGGTATATCCGTCAAGAAATACAATTTTCATGATTACAGATTTTATTTTAAGGTCGGAAATATACATCAGTATAACCTATCAGGCGATCTGTTCTTGCACCAATTTCCCGATAATAGATATATACTGAATACTTGTTCTCCGTCTGATAAAAGTTTCCCTCAACCGGCTCTGTCAAGAACTCACCTGCTCTACTTCCTGCCGGTTCAAACATATACATATAATTATAATATCCTTGTTTCATCAACAAACTGGCCATATAACTTTGAGTAGGTTCATCATATATCATCTCATAAGTTTCCGGATGCAAATCCTTACACCTCCATCGGCCATCTACTACAATTTTTCCGTCTTTACGTTCCGGCATCTTAAGCTGAAAATGAACCATCACATAATCACTTTCAGCACTTACATTACTGCCGGTAGAACGTATTACAAATGCGCCATCCTGATCCTCATCATACACATAATTTTTACGCGGACTGTCGGCATAGAGAAAAAAATGATAGTACGGATTGATTCTCCTAATATAATCAACCCCCATCGTAGGTACGTTCACATCCAGCAACTCGACTTTTCTATATTCATTACCAGCGGAAAAGATCAAATCGGCACAATGCTCCCACAAAAGCGAAGATGGGAGTACGGATGTGGCAACCGGCCATACGGCACTGTTCCACCTGTCGTTTTGAACAACGCAAGCTTTAAACTGCTTGGCAGGATTATTGACATTACCTACCTTGCTAAAATTTACCGACATGGATACCTGCTGATGACTGCTATTCCAATCCCTATCCGTATTGGTCGAAATATCTACTGCCGGCATAATCTGTTGTTCTGAAACAGAAAAATAAGCATAAGCTAATGGAACCTCATCTTCATCATCCTCATCATAAATCGTCACCCGATAATTTCCAGACATACGTAATGACACATCCGCATTGGGAAAGCGAAACATATAATGAGTATAAAGTACTGTCGTATTCATACTTTGTTCAACTGACGGAATGAGCAGATCATCACCAAATCCGTCTAAAAAATCACTCTCAATCAGTTGATCGGAAAGGCTCCAATCAGCTTCACAATGCTCAACTTTATAAGCCATGCGACGATAATCATGAGAAAGTTCATCAAAAGAAATCTCTACATACTCATCTTCTCCCAAATTTATTACGGGTGAAGCCTTCAAATCATCCCCGACTCGTACCATCAATGTCTTCAAACGGTCAGAAAATATCATATTATGTTGCGCCATTGCAACATAATAATATCCGAACAATAGTACAAGCAGAAACAATCGGCGCATAAAATTCATACTTATTTTTTATTTCAACGTTTCAAAACGACGTTTAATCCAATAAGACACTCCCACGGTAATCAGGCAAAACAGCATTATAATCTCAAAGAAATGTGCGTATCCCAATTTCTCCTGTAACCATCCTGCCGCCATCCCCGGAAACATCATGCTCATGGCCATAAATGCCGTACATATAGCATAATGGGCTGTTTTATTATTTCCTTTTGAAAAAAAGATAAGAAACAGCATATAAGCAGTAAATCCGAAGCCATAACCAAACTGCTCGATAAATACACAAGCATTAATCATAAAAAAATTCTCAGGCAATACCCAACTCAAATATACATACACCAAATTAGGTAACGACATGGCTATTACCATAGGCCACAACCATTTGCGAAGTCCGCCCTTTGCCGCAGCAATACCACCAACTATTCCTCCTATAGTAAGGCCTATCACTCCTATGGTGCCTTGAACAAAGCCCAATTCTGACGTTGTCAATCCCAATCCCATTGCAGACTTTTTTTCAATAAAAAACAATGGACAAATGCGTGTCAACATCGCTTCAGGAAACCGGTAGAGCAACATGAACAACACTGCTGGAATAATATGAGGCTTTTTGAAAAAGGTGACAAATGAATCCAGAAAATCTCTTAACAGATTTCTTCCTGAAACCCTTTTCAACCGGTCTTCAGACGGGCACGGCAACACAAATCTATGATATACGCAAAGTAAAAGGAACAACGCTGCCGCAGCATAAAAAGTCAAGCTCCAAGCCATCGATATGCGACGCGTAAATACCTCCAGCACACCTGCAATCATTATTAAAAAGCCTTGTCCGGCAATTGTAGCTATACGATAAAAAGTGCTCCTGATTCCTACAAATAAAGCCTGTTCTTCATCATCAAGCCCCAACATATAAAATCCATCGGCCGCAATATCATGTGTTGCACTACTAAAAGCCATCAACCAGAAAAACGCCAAACTTAACTGAATGGCAAAGGAAGTATGCAACGTAAAAGCCACTCCAGCCAAAGATGCCCCGACCAACAATTGCATAACTACTATCCACCACCGTTTCGTTTTTAACATATCCACTACCGGACTCCAAAAAGGTTTGATGACCCACGGCAAATATAGCCAACTGGTATATAAAGCTATATCCGTATTTGACAATCCAAAACGTTTATACATTACTGCCGCAATGGACATTACCACCACGTATGGTATACCTTCAGCAAAATACAAGGACGGTACCCAAGCCCAAGGCGAACGTTTCGAGCATCTTTTCTGAATCATAATTATATAATTTTACTGATAAACCTTTCTGATCTCTGCATTTTTATAATAATGCCGCAAAATCTGCTCAAAAGAATATCCTTGTTCACTCATAACTGCCGCACCAATCTGACACATTCCTACGCCATGTCCCCAACCTGCACCCTTCAGCACAAACGACTGAGGAACTCCTGATGCATTTTCCTTACCTTTTTCTATAATAAAAGCAGAACTATACAAATGAGTATCAGACAACACACGACGTATCTCCAATTCCTTACCAACAATGATGCTGCGCAACGTCCCTACAATTTTCAGCCGATACAACCGCCCGCTCTTTCCACGTGAAAGAGGCTGCAGATCAACAATATACCCCAAATCCATATTTAGATTCTTACGTACCATGTCCGACAATTCCTCTTGCGAATAACAAATTGTCCAACGATAAAAATCGGGAGTTTCGCAATCATAATCGTTTAAGACCTGTCGTAAAATATGCTGGTCATGCGTGTTACAAAAAACATCCTCAGGATGATTAATCCACGCCTCGACTGTTTCCTCGTCACTTAAAACAGGAACACCATCTTCTTCCATATTGTCATGTACTGCAGACAAATAGGGAACATCACGTTTATCCCAACATACAGCGTATTCTTCACTTATACCACCGCAACATTTTGAAAAACGAGCATCACATATTTCGTCATGGAAAACCAAGACCTGTCCTTTCGTTGCACGAACGGCCTGAGATACATGCGCAGTACTTTCACGTGTAACTCCCTGGTAACGTTGGCAATGATCGTCTGCACAAACATCAAACAACGTATGATCCTTCCTGTCATACCATGTACAGATTTCATCTTCATTTACGATTTTTCCGGCCGGCTCCAAATTCGACTTTACATCGGGATTTCGACGATTCATCATCTGCACAAAAAGCCAACTGCGAGAAACCACAGCATGAGCTTTCAGCAATTCCAAATCTGATGTAGCTTTCATTTCACTGCTAATCACACTCGTTAAATACGTCTCAACCGGAACTATATTAACAACCCAGATGGTATCATCGTGTACCACAAACTTTAAAGCGCCCAAAAAGGTCTGGTCCTCTTGTCTTTCCCAATGAAAATGAATACCAATTGTAACCTTTTCAAGAGTAAACGTCGAATCGGTAGTGCAAGGTCGGAACAAAAGCTCATCATACAAATTTCCGTTCCATAAAATCTTACCCTCATGATATGCCAAATGCTGCTGACCACTCACCGTATTATTTTCTACCACATACACTTCATTAAACCTAAACTTAATGTCCTCTCCGTGCATAATTCCCACCTCTACTTCCGGTTCGGTCGCAACAAGTGCACTACACCCTAAAGGTTGATTCGACGCCTTAATACGCAAAGCCAACTGCTCGACACTACTTGCCGACATAGTAACTTCCTGTAAGATACCGAAAGCTTCGTCACATGTCAGTTGTTCATAATCAGACGCCCTGGGGGTGATTATCAATCCCGCCATATCCAAAGCGCCCGGACTTATCAGCCGCTGACTGTCAGTCTCCCGGAAATAACATTCAGGCCGATGCTTTGTACGAGGAAACAGAACAACAATCAATTGATCAGCCGAATCTGACTCTGAACGCTGTTTCCATGCCAGTAAGTTCATGTCGGGTTCCAACTGTCCGTCGGCTTTTGGCAGAAACTTTATCAACCACCTAAGCCATTCTGCTCCCCGCTCAACATTATCAGCCTTCACAACAAAAGCAGGACAAGCATACCCTTTCAGTACATAAATCCCCCCCTGTTCTGCACCGGAAGCATCTTTCGTAACCTTTACTGTCGACAACAGAGAATCGTAATATCTCCAATCAGCAATCAACGGAACCCCACTGCATCGGCCAGCCTGAAAATGTGCATGATCGGGGGCTGAAGCACCACAACGCGCTCCGTTGTAAAACACGACGTCATCTTTAAGTGTCCAAGCCAGTCGACAAAAGGTTTCTATATATTCTCCCACAGATTGAGCGCCATGACGACGGGTAGGAATCGTTAAATGACGAGGCAAAATGGGATACGGATTAATCAAAATCTGAAAATGACCTTCAATTGGCAGACTCAACTGCTCAGCAGGCCGGTTATGATCACACAAAAAGCAAGCACGCTGCTTGATACTAACCGCGTCGACCTTGGCCGTAGCCGACCCCATACGTGCCGGGTTGTACTGCAACGTCAACCTGCATCCCTCACGGGATACATCGCGCAAACGCACCTGTTCAGCCAAGTCTGAAAAGCTTTTGCGTGCCATTGGCCACTCAGCCAGTTGACGATCAATAAAATCCGCTGTCTGCTCACGCGAAACCGGAGTTTTCCAAATGCGGTTCAAATGCTGGCGCGCACTGATCTCCATTGTCCGGATGCTGTCTTTGTACTGATTATTCTTATTGATCTTCTCTACTGAAAGTGCAGCATCTGAATTGCCTTCCCAACGACGGCACAAATACAATTCGTCGTAAATCCGTGCAATCCGGAACCGACGTGATACGGCCAGTCCAACCGCATAATCCTCGCCATATGAAGTATTCGGAAAACCGATCTGTCGAAGAATTGAAGTCTGAAAAGCACGGGGAGCTCCCAAGCCATTGATTCGGAGTGCGTTATTACGCCCGTTATCAACAGTCCATTCCTTATGGTCAATCAAACCCGGTGGAAGGGTATTCAACTGAAAATCAACCATGCGATAAGAACCTATCACCATAGCAGCCTTTTGCTCATAAAATGCAGCAACAATCCGCGACAACGTATCCGGACCGCTATACAGATCATCTGAATCCAGCTGCACGGCAAAACGTCCGCAATAAGCCGAACGTATGGCATAGTCCCAACATCCGCCAATGCCTAAATCGTGCATGGGAGGCACCAGCACCTTTACTTGGGGATTTCCGGCATATCGGTGTAATTTTTCAGCCGTTCCGTCAGTCGAATAATTATTCACTACGATTACATTGTAGCTGAAATCCGCTTGCTGCGAAAGTACACTCTCAACAGCATCCTGAATGGTCCGCTCGCGATTACGTACCGGAATAATTACTGAAGCCTCCACCGGAAATTCATCGTGCTCACAATGCGGCTCGTCATATTCATCTGGAGCCAGCCATGCTCCAATTCTGTGCAAATGTTCAGTACAAACTGCTTCTTTCTCCTTCTGTACGGCGTGATTTCGCGGATCAACATAATCAAACTGTTTCTCACCACTTTTACGTAAATCGACCTTCTCTTCTTCGTAAAGATATTCCTTCAAATGGAACAATTCGCCCATTGTACTCAAATACAGACGAAGAGCGTAGGTTGAGGCATACTTGACATGTACAAGCGTGGTATGTTTCAGGAAATGACGAATTCCCGACAGCGAGACTAACCACAAACAACCGAAATCAAAATCATCGCGTACAGCTCCTTTCTGATAATCAATTACAGGATGCGGCTGGACTGAATCGCCAACTCGGTCATAACGATCAGCATACACCATCATGGGCTGCTCGGCTGCCATGCACTCCAACATCCGCTCTACGCAACGATACCCCAGACGAACAGCATTAGGCGAAAGCTGGAAAAAACAACAATCACTTTCTGCCATTTGCGATATTGTTCTGATGGTAGACAAATTCTCCGTTGACTGAATGGTTACAAAACGACACTTCGCATACGGTATTGTCAACTCCGATACGGGCTGTGTGGTCAGCAAAAAAACATTAGCTATATGCGGATTTTGCTGTAACTCCGACAACAAATCATAAACAGCCTCGCTTTCCTGATAAAGAATAAAGAAATCAGCAGTATTCATAACTCCCCTGTATGTCTTTCATTTGCGGAAAAAATCCGCTGCATGGTTTATAATTAAATTAACTCGGCTCGCCGTTCTTTTTAGGTGCCTTCTCAGCTGTTTTAGGTGCCGAGTTCTTTTGATTTGAACGTCCCCCGCCACGTTTATGCCCACGGCGACGTGACCGGTTGGCATTTGTTTTCTCTTCCCCGTTCACTTCCCGTCGCTTCGGACCGTGATGACGGCCTCTTCCCCGGCGCTCTCCTGAACCGCCGGCCTCTGAAACCTGTTTTCTAAACGTTTCCTCCTGAATACATCCTTCCGGGTTTTTCTTAACCTCAATTTTTCGCCCGAGGAATTTTTCGATGCTGCAAAATTTAGGGTAGTCCTTTTCCGAGACCAGCGTAATGGCCTGTCCCGTACGATTGGCGCGTGCCGTACGTCCGATGCGATGTATATAATCCTCCGAATCATGCGGAACATCATAATTAATAACCATCTGAATATCGTCAATATCGATACCACGGGCCACAATATCCGTAGCCACCAAAATAGACGTACGGTTTGCCTTAAAGTTATTCATTGTTTCGTCACGCTGCTTCTGTTCCAAATCCGAATGCATCGCATCCGAATTATATCCACGGCGTTTTAGCGCAATGTTCAGTTCCTTTACCTTTTGCTTGGACGAGGCAAAAACAATAACACGCTCAGGAGGAATTTGCTGAAAGATATGCTTTACGACAGCAATTTTCTCCCCCTCTCTACATAAATATGCACCCTGGTCAATCTTCTCTGCCGGCTTGGATACAGCCAATTTTATTTCAACCGGGTTATTCATGATTTTCTTGGCCAGACTCACAATTTTGTCGGGCATTGTAGCCGAAAACAATATAGTCTGCCGTTGCTTGGGCAACATTTTTTCAATCTGCAGAATATCATCGCTAAAGCCCATGTCAAGCATACGGTCGGCCTCGTCAAGCACAAAAAATGAAACCTTTGAAAAATCCACATTTCCCAGGCTCATGTGCGATATCAAACGACCGGGGGTCGCAATTACGATGTCAGCCCCTTTGGTCAGGCCACGCTTTTCCTGCTCATAACGTATGCCGTCATTTCCGCCATATATTGCGACACTCGACACATTCATAAAATAGGAAAAGCCTTCCATGGCTTTATCAATCTGTTGAGCCAACTCACGTGTAGGCGCCATGATGACACAATTTACGTGATCTTCCGAATAAGTACCCTTATTCAACTGATTTAGAATAGGCAACAAATAGGCAGCAGTTTTTCCGGTTCCGGTTTGAGCCACTCCTATCACATCCTTACCCTCCAATATAACCGGAATGGCAGCTTCCTGTATGGGAGAACATTTCTCAAAACGCATGGCATCCAATGCATCAAGCGTTGCATCATCTAAATCTAAATCGTAAAAATCCATATATTGAAATAAATCTTTTATTCTGGCGTTTTTCTATACAGATATAACGCAATCATGATAAATATAATATTGGGAATCCAGACGGAAATCATAGCCGGCCACCCTGCATTAATGGCAAACGTAGCGGAAATGGTTTGAAAAAGAATATAGGAAAAACTTAAAGCCAATCCGACCCCCAATGAAAGTCCCATTCCACCTTTACGCTTTTCACACGAAAGCGACACGCCGATAAGTGTCAGTATGAATGCAGCAAAAGGTGTGGCAAAACGTTTATGATATTCCACTTCAAAAGGACTGATATTAGCAGCCCCACGCTCCTTCTGACGTTGGATATATTCCTTCAACTCCGGCAACGTCAGCGTTTCCTGCTGATTGCTGGTATACATGAAATCCGAAGGCTCCATAGATATAATAGTATCCATCGCTGCTCCAGATGAAAGTTTCTCCCTTAACCCCTTCAGCGTACGGATACTGTACATATTCAATTTCCAATGATAGCGTTCGGCTGAAAGCGTATCATACCGTATGGTCTGAGCAGTCAGGTGCGCCACCAATTTCTTATCCACAAATTTGTCCAAAGAAAAGCCATATCCGGATTTTGTATTCATATCAAAATGAGAAATGAAGGCGACGACTCCCGGACTTACTTGCAACTGCACGTTATCGACACTAGCAATGTTCTTTTTCTTAATATAACGGTTCTCGAAATTCACACGTGCCACATTTCCACGTGGAATTACATAAGCTCCCAACAGGAATGAGGTTGCAGCTATTAAGGCCGCAGTTATCATATACGGCCGCAACAACCGCCGAAAACTCATTCCGGTAGACTTCATTGCAATAATCTCCGAATTATCAGCTAACTTTGATGTAAAAAATATAACTGATATAAAGACAAAAAGTGGACTGAAAAGATTAGAAAAATATGGAATAAAATTCATATAATAGTCCACCACGATACGCTTGAGCGGAGCATGACTTTGTGTAAGTTTGTCGATACGCTCATTTATATCAAAAATTACAGCAATAGAAATAATAAGGGCTATTGAAAAAATATATGTGCCTAAAAATTTAACGATTATATACCGGTCTATTCTGGATATAAACTTCACCGTCAGACATCTTCTCAACCATGAAGGGCATTTGGACTTTCTGGCTTTTTTATTTTTCCGCATCCCACAGTCCGGCATTTCAGCATCAGCAAGACAATGCTCGTTAACGCCGTTTTCCGTCATGATTTTTCCTTTTTTTCTATTGCCGAATTTTCTCATAACCGCTGTGACATTTGTTCAATCATCTGTCCCTTCCATGCACAGAAATCGCCAGCTTGTATGTGTTTCCTTGCCTCGCCGGTCAACCACAGATAAAAGGCCAGATTATGAATACTACCAATTTGCATAGCCAATAATTCCTTGGCCTTATATAAATGATGCAAATATGCCTTTGTATATTGGACATCCACAAAGCAATGAGCGTCAGCATCAATAGGTGAAAAATCGTCTGCCCATTTAGCATTTCGCATGTTCATCACACCATGAGCCGTAAATAACATCGCATTTCGCCCGTTCCGAGTAGGCATCACGCAATCAAACATATCTACTCCACGCTCAATCGCATTAAGAATATTAGCCGGCGTACCGACTCCCATCAAATAACGCGGTTTATTTTCCGGAAGGATTTCATTGACACACTCAATCATTTCGTACATTTTTCCCTCTGGTTCACCTACGGCCAATCCGCCAATAGCATAACCGTCAGCATCCAAATCTGTCACGAACTGCGCACTTTCACGACGCAAATCCTTGTAAACACATCCTTGCACAATAGGAAATAAAGACTGATTGTATCCATATTTAGGTTCCGTTTCCCGAAAGCGCTTCACGCAACGCAACAACCACTGATGTGTCAAATCAAGACTTTTTCGGGCGTACGAATAATCGGAATCGCCTGGAGGGCATTCATCAAATGCCATCATAATGTCAGCACCAATTATTCGCTCAATATCCATAACCCGCTCAGGAGAAAAGAAATGCTTACTCCCATCTATATGAGAACGGAATTCGCATCCATCGGCGGATAATTTGCGTATCCCCGTTAAGGAAAAAACTTGGAAACCTCCACTATCTGTAAGTATAGGACGATCAAAGCCATTGAATTTATGCAAGCCTCCGGCCTTTTCGAGTATGTCCAATCCTGGCCGCAAATACAGATGATAAGTATTGCCCAATATAATCTGAGCATGAATATCTTCCTTTAATTCACGAACATGAACACCTTTTACAGAACCGACAGTGCCGACCGGCATAAAAATTGGAGTTTCAATCTTACCGTGATCTGTCTCTATCAAACCTGCCCGGGCCTGACTGGACTTATCTGTATGCAATAACGTAAATCTCATTATTTCACAGATTTTTCATCCTCCACATCAAAAATTACAGGATGTGCCACTTTCTCATCCAGCAAAGCAAAATCAAGCACATCCATCACATCATCAACATAATGGAACGTTAAACCATCAAGATATATTTCCGAAATTTCGTCAATATCTTTCTTGTTTTCCCGACTCATGATAATATCTTTAATACCTGCTCGTTTTGCTGCCAGGATTTTCTCCTTAATTCCCCCTACAGGCAAGACTTTACCCCGCAACGTAATTTCACCAGTCATGGCCAAACGCTCTCGAACCTTTCGCTGTGTAAGAGCTGAAGCTACGGAAGTTGCAATCGTTATTCCTGCCGAAGGACCGTCTTTAGGCACAGCACCTTCTGGAACATGTATATGTATGTTCCAATGTTCAAATATACGATAATCAATATTCAATCTTTCCGCATGCGTCTTAATATATTCCAAAGCAAGAACAGCAGATTCCTTCATAACGTCGCCTAAATTTCCTGTTAGGGTTAATTTAGCACTCTTTCCACGACTAAGACTTGTTTCTACAAAAAGAATCTCACCGCCCACTGCAGTCCAAGCCAATCCTGTCACAACACCTGCATAACTGTTACCCTGATACTTATCGCGACTGAATAACGGCTTACCTAAATAGTTTTCTATGTCAGCCGGTTTAATGGTCATATTCGGTATGGTCTCGCCTTTCTTCAAGCAATCGAAAGCTATTTTCCGTAACAACTTATCAATTTGCTTTTCAAGTTGGCGCACCCCACTCTCGCGTGTATATTTCTCAATCATCATCTCCAGGGCCGCAGGAGTCAGTTTTATTTTTACGCTAGGATCAAACCCATTCTCAGAAAGCTTACGTGGTAACAGATGACGACGTGCAATTTCCATTTTTTCTTCAGTGAGATAACCACTCACCTCTATCAGTTCCATACGGTCCAACAGCGGACCGGGGATAGTATTTAAGCTGTTTGCCGTAGCAATAAACAAGATTTTCGACAAATCATAATCGACATCCAAATAATTATCATGAAAGGTATCATTTTGCTCCGGATCTAACACTTCAAGCAAAGCTGACTGCGGATCCCCATTAAAATTATTCGAAGAAACCTTGTCTATTTCATCTAATATAAAGACCGGATTACCACTTTCAGCCTTAATCAGACTTTTAATAATCCGTCCCGGCATAGCACCGATATACGTACGTCTATGCCCTCTGATTTCAGCTTCGTCATGCACTCCTCCCAAAGAAATTCGCACATATTTTCGATTCAATGCATCAGCAATACTACGTCCCAGCGATGTTTTTCCAACTCCCGGAGGACCATACAAGCAAATAATGGGTGACTTCATATCACCTCTCAACTTTAATACTGCCAGATGTTCTAAAATGCGTTCTTTTACCTTTTCCAATCCGTAATGATCCCGATTCAAGGTCCGCTCGGCATGTTTTATATCCAAATTATCCGTTGTATACGTACCCCATGGCAAAGCGGTTAAAGTTGAAAGATAATTCAATTGCACATTATAATCCGGACTCTGAGGATTAATATGCTCTAACTTACCGACTTCCTTTTCAAACAAAGCCTGCACATTTTGAGGCATCTCCTTCTGTTTGGCCTTTTCTCGCAATTCTACGACATCAGAATTCTGAGCTTCGCCTAATTCGCTCTGTATATTCTTTATCTGCTGTTGGAGAAAATATTCCTTTTGCTGCTGGTCGAGTTCCTCACGGGTCTTATTCTGTATCTGTTCTTTCAAACGTCCAAACTGGGCTTCCCGATTCAAGATTCCCAACAGTTGGTAAGCTCGCACCTTAACCTCATCGATTTGCAAAAGCCTGTCTTTTTCTTCTATTCCAAAAGGTAAATTTGTACAAATGAAATTAACGAGGAAAATGTCATTGTTTATATTACGGATGGTCACGACAGCTTCCTGACGCAGATTCTCATTTAATTTCAAACATTCCAATGTCAAGTCCCTGCAAGCCTCAGCCAAAGCTTTAAATTCCTTATCACTATCCTGAGGCAATTCATCCGTCAATCTAGTGACTTCCCCAACCATATAAAACCGATTCTTTGTTATTTCTCCTAACCGGAATCGGCAAAATCCCTGCAAGATAACGGTTGTTGTAGAGTCTGGCAACTCAAAAATTTTAACGACTTTTGCCACTGTACCATAATCATACAGATCTTCTCTTCGAGGAGAATCCACTGACGAATCTTTTTGGCACACTACTCCTATGTAGCACCCCGTCTTCATTGCCTTCTTCGTCAACCGCAACGATTGCTGGCGGCCTACAACAACTGGTACTAAGACACCCGGAAAAAGCACCATGTTCCGCAATGGAAGAATAGGTAACTGGCTGTCTACTTCTATATTAAATAAATTGGAAATATCACCATCAAAATCGGCTATCAAAGAAAATGGATTATGACTGGTTTCGCTTCTGCTCATTAGTATTTTCTTATTTCTTAAAACTGATTTTCTTTAAATGAATAACCTATTACTGCCGAACGTTATAAATGCCGGCATATCACAGGCAAATAGATTTGCAAAAATAACAATTTTTCTAATAATTCCGAACATTTCAAGCCGCGTTTCTCAGAGAATTATATACTTTTGCACTGACGATCTGAACTTACGGGGATAACCAAACCAACAAGTGTAAAACAAGTTGGATTCGGACTTTATGACACAATGAAAACATAATCTGCCGAAAAATCCCGTATGTTTTTGATATTGCCAGACCTAAAGAACATAAGATGATCTATTACACATGAAAAAACATCCCGAATATTTTCAATTCAAGCAATTCAGAATATATCACGACCAATGTGCTTTAAAAGTAGGCACTGACGGAGTTCTGCTTGGAGCATGGAGTAAACTACCTGAAAAAAAAGATACGGGAAACACAATATCAGTCCTTGACATTGGATGCGGAACAGGATTAGTCAGCATTATGTTGGCGCAACGTTATCCTTTTGCTATAATCAAAGGTATTGACATTGATTATCAAGCTATTAACCAAGCAAAAGCAAATGCAGCCATTTCGCCATGGAGTGACAGGATTTCTTTTGAAATTTCCGATGCCAGGACTTACCGACACTCCATTTCTCCACAGAAATCATATGACGCCATTGTAAGCAACCCTCCTTTCTATGAAGAAGACATGCTTCCTCTTTCCAAACGTGAAGCCATTGCCAAACATACAAACACATTGCCTTTAGACCAGCTGGCACAAACGGTATCATGTCTGCTCAAGCCTGAATTTGGACTTTTTAATGTGATTCTTCCATCAGCTATTTTTCATCGGTTTATTTCAAAAGCAGAACAATACGGATTGTATTTGACTTGTATTACACGAGTCATGACATCACCACAACGTCCCTGTAAACGTGTACTACTATGCTTCAAGAACAGTAAAAAATGTCCCGACCATGTTACCTTCAACAATATGCCGCTTTCTGGAAACGGGCCTCATGGGAGAAGTAAAGAATATGAACTACTCACTCAAGATTTTTATCTATAATCCTTAATCACTAACAGCTATGAAATCTAAAAAATTAACAAGTCTGCTGACTCTTTTATTGGCCGTACATGCTTCGGGCAGTATGGCACAATCTACTGAAGACAACGTTCCCACATCATTACCCGACGGATATCATCTGGTATGGAACGATGAATTCTCTATTAACGGACGTCCAGATCCGAGCAATTGGAGTTTTGAAGAGGGATTTGTACGAAACCATGAATGGCAATGGTACCAATCCGACAATGCCATAGTACACGACGGTTCGCTCATCATCACAGCCCGTGAAGAGCGTCGCCCCAATCCCACCTATAAAGAAGGATCTAAAAAATGGGGCGAACAACGGAAACAAATTGAATGCACTTCAGCCTGTGTCATATCAAAAGAGAAACGTGAATTTCTTTATGGCCGTTTTCTCATCCGTGCAAGGATTCCGGCTGCCCGAGGTTCATGGCCCGCGATTTGGCTTCTTGGACAGAAAAAAGAATACGGATGGCCACACTGCGGCGAAATAGACATCATGGAATTTTATGAACGTGGCGGCATCAGAAGCATTCTAGCAAATGCATGCTGGGGAGCCAAAGAGGGTGATGAAAGTGTTTGGGATACCGAAGTCGTTCCGTTTACCCACTTCACTCAAAAAGATTCATTATGGGCAACTCAATTCCACATATGGCGTATGGACTGGACGCCGGAATCCATTAAATTGTATCTTGATGATGAATTGCTCAATGAAATTGACCTGAGTAAGACGTTCAATGGAGTCAAGGGAAAAAATGAAAATCCTTTTCACAAGCCCATGTATCTTTTACTCAACCTGGCTATGGGAAGCAGTGGCGGAAAAGTTAATCTAAAAGCTATGCCCATGCGCTATGAAATAGACTATGTTCGTGTATATCAACAAAAATAATTTTATTCACGAAATGAACACTTTCAATAAAAATTTACTGCGTAGTTTACTCCTGTCAACCATTTCCTTGTCATTGTATGCCCAATCCGCTCAAGAAATCTGGTTTGACACACCTGCACCTCTCGCCTCCACACCTCCATGGGGAAAAGGACAACCAGCCGTTGATATGGGAAGTGCGCATCAAAATACTGAACCGTTTTGGGAAAATTCCACTTTACCCATTGGCAACGGCAGCATTGGTGCCAATATCTTTGGATCAATAACCACCGAGCGCTTTTCCTTTAACGAAAAAACCTTATGGAGAGGAGGTCCAAACACATCAAAAGGTGCAGCCTATTATTGGGATGTTAACAAACAATCGGCAACAGTTTTACAAGAAATCCGCAACGCTTTCCAACAAAACGACTGGCAAAAAGCAGCCATACTCACCCAAGACAATTTTAACAGCGGAGTTCCCTACGAAGCCAATGCCGAAGATCCTTTCCGATTTGGAAGTTTTACTACGGGTGGTGAATTCCGTCTGCTTACTGACCTCAACGAAAAAGAAGTCAGCCAATACCGTCGTACGCTCTCCCTCGACTCTGCTTTAGCCTCCGTTCGATTTAACATACAAGGTACAAACTATCGAAGAGACTTTTTCGTATCCTACCCCGATCAGGTCATGGTTGTGCGTCTGACAGCCAGTCAAAAAGGCCGACAAAACGTTAGTTTATCATATACTCCAAACCCTCTTACTTCCGGCCACTTTGTTACGTCGTCTGAAAAAAATGCCGTATGCTACACTTCTCAATTGAACAACAACGGAATGAAATATGTAGTACGCATAGAGGCCGTAACACATGGAGGAAATGTCACAACGTTGCCGGAAGGGGTATTAAAAATAGAAAATGCCGATGAAGTATTGTTTTTCATTACTGCAGATACAGACTATCGGCCCAATTTCGATCCGGACTTTTCTGACCCCAAAGCCTATGTAGGTGTCAATCCATTAAAGACAACGGAAAAATGGATAAAAAAAGCACGCAAAAAAAGTTACCAACAACTGCTTTCGCGCCACGTCAACGACTACACATCGCTATTCAACCGTTCGACTCTCACGCTAAATCCTTCAGTTCCATCCTCGCAGGACTCGCTGCCCACCCAGCAACGACTGATCCAATACCGTCAAGGAAAAGCCGACTACGCACTTGAGAGTTTGTACTACCAGTTCGGACGCTATTTGCTCATTGCCAGTTCGCGACCGGGAAATATGCCGGCGAACTTACAAGGAATATGGCACAACAATGTTGACGGTCCGTGGCGAGTTGATTATCACAACAACATTAACATACAGATGAACTACTGGCCGGCCTGTCCAACCAATTTATCCGAATGCCAACTGCCGCTGATCGACTTTATCCGCACCCTGCACAAACCTGGCGAAAAAACAGCCCAAGCCTATTTTGGCGCACGCGGATGGACGGCATCCATATCAGCTAATATTTTTGGTTTTACCACTCCGTTACGTGACAAAGATATGTCATGGAATTTTTCCCCGGTTGCAGGCCCATGGCTTGCCACTCATATTTGGGATTACTACGACTACACCCGTGACCTGAAATTCCTGAAAAAAACAGGATACGAACTCATTAAAAGCAGTGCCAACTTTGCTGTAGATTACCTGTGGAAGAAACCGGACGGCACGTACACAGCTGCTCCCAGCACGTCACCGGAACACGGGCCAATCGACGAGGGCACAACTTTTTCACACGCCGTAATACGCGAAATCCTGACCGACGCCATTGAAGCCAGTCGCATTTTACAAACTGACGAAAAAGAACGTAACGAATGGACAAACGTATTGCAACATCTGACTCCCTATCGTATAGGACGCTACGGTCAGTTAATGGAATGGTCAAAAGATATTGACGACCCTAATGACCAACACCGCCACGTCAACCATTTGTTCGGTCTTCATCCCGGACACACCATTTCACCCGTAACCACCCCCGATTTGGCAAGGGCATCACGAGTTGTACTGAATCATCGCGGTGACGGAGCCACAGGGTGGAGCATGGGATGGAAGCTCAACCAATGGGCTCGTCTGCACGATGGGAACCATGCCTACACCCTCTATCAGAATTTGCTCAAAAACGGAACCAACGACAATCTATGGGACAGCCATCCCCCCTTCCAGATTGACGGTAATTTTGGAGGCACAGCAGGCGTAGCGGAAATGCTCATGCAAAGCCACATGGGATTCATACATTTGCTTCCGGCATTACCTGATGCATGGAAAGACGGATGCATCAAAGGCTTAAAGGCACGTGGAAATTTTACCGTTGACATCTATTGGCAACAAGGTCAGTTGAGCAAGGTTGTCATTCATTCCGGTTCCGGCACAACCTGTCTGCTGCGTTATCAAAACAACCAATTGAACTTGCCCACAAAAAAGGGGAAAACATATACCGTAAGTTATACGGGAAAAGGATTGACACTAAATCCATAAAAAATTCTTTGCATGCACAGAAAAACCAATCGTCTGGTCCATTAAGCAAAATGGATCAGACGATTTTTTGCAAAAAAGAATAGGATAAAGAGCAAAAATAAGCAAATTTGAGTATTCTCACTGACGGTCAGAGCGTAGAGAAACTGTTGCCGTTGATTGATTTCTGCCGAAACACCTTGAATTTCTCTGAAAGGGTAATCCAAGAGCTGTGCAAGTTGAAGAAGGTAAGGCTGAAAGGTGATTTCTATTCTCCTGAGTTCAACCGGAAGTTCCGTGACGATGGAGCGGCATTCTCGTTTGAGGAGGACAAGGAAAAGAAAGGTCACTACCACATATGCGTAAATGATATACCGCTTGTGCAATGGTTCAGGCAGAAAGCACATGAATGGAGAAACGGTTTAGGGATTGCACCTACAAGGCAGGATAAGGGGCTGAAAATATAGGATGAACTCAAAAATCCATTCCAAAAGTAAATAAAAACATTAGAAGATAGGAGATTATCACAAAAATCTCCTATCTTTGTATTAGGATGGAGGCAACTCTTTCCAAGACTTATTGAAAATAAGAGGCGTTATGTCTTTATCTTGCGTGAGTAAAGCCTGAGAAACTTATACACACAGAGACAAGATTTGGCATGATGGTTCTCCGCGCATATGCGTGGGGCTGCTATCTCCACATCTATCTCTAAAGGTTTTCTCAGGGCCTACTCACAAGGAAGTGGACGTACAGTTCCACGCTTCGCACTTTTAACCATCTCTATCGGAACTGGGAGATAAAAGGCTTTTTGATTAACAAATATAGCCGGAAAGCCCCAACCCGTTAGTGAGGGCAAAATTAAAAACTTGTGAGTATGTCTCAAATGATTAACAGGGGAAAGGAATTGATTCGCATTTCTCCAAAAACAGCAACTAAATTAGAGTATTCTACCAATGATGGTAGAACATGGCTTCAACGTTTTTCTGGCTCATCATGTGGTGATTTCCATGATTTGACAGATAACGGAAGAGAAATTTTGGCTCAAACGTCAAAAGGACTTTATTATTCTACAAACGAAGGTAGAACATGGCTTAAGCGTAATTGAAGTAACCTAACAATGAGAGTGTGCGTTTTCGGGAAATAACACACACTCTCTTTATTAATACATTTCTTATGAAACTAACGCAGAGAAAAGCCGTTTTAGTAGTGGCTATATTGGTTGTCATTGCCTGTTTTTTCGCCGTTTACCTAAGACTGTTCACAGGGAAAGAACTTTGGTATGAAATGTTCGCAGCAGTTTTGGGAGTTATCATTACAGCTGTTATAACCATGATACTTCTTAGAGGTCAGAGCGATGATGATGTAGAACGTGAGAGAGCTGCCAAGATTTTTGGGGAGAAACTTCGGATTTATCAAGACTACCTCCATACCTTATGTGATGTAATCAAAGACCACAGCCTTTCGGATGAAGAAAAAATCCGCCTTGAATTTCAGACATCCTATGTAGCAATGCACTGTGAACCGAAATACATAGCAACAGTTAGCAAAGCTGTCAAAGAACTTATTGAATATTGCTGTCCTGATGAGGATAATGAAAAATCTAACAGGAAAGGCAAGAGTGATTCGCCTGACCCTTTATTAGACAACCTTTTCTGCATAGTGGAAGCCTTCAGAAATGACTTATACCCCAATAAGAACTTTGAGTTTGATTATGAACATAAGTTGAATACACTCAGAAACTTCTCTGATGCCTATCGCAATGCTAAAAGCCCCGATTGTAATATTGAACAAAAACAGCAACGCATAACCGTTGACTTGAATGTGCTTTCCAATTCACTTGTCAATACAGGAGGCGTTGATGCTCTTCCTGAAAAGAAACCAAATGAACAAGATTCTGAACAACAGCCAGAAACAGCTTATGCGGAAGATACAAGTATGTGGGATAAAGCATTGTCGAAATGGGAAGAAGAATATTGGCATGTTGAAGGTATGTCTGACCAATATGACGGGTTCAGAATGACGAATACGAATGGTAATCCCGGAGTCATTGATGTTGGTTTTTGGCAAGGGCACTATTATATCCAAGCTACGTATGACGGAGATTCTGATTTCTCAAAACCGTTGAAATGGGAAAAAGGAGGACGCAGAAGTTATGGTCAATGGTGGCAATACTTTGCAGAGCCTTATTACAATATAGCTGAAGGTAAATTTGTAGAAACATTTAAGTCAGACAAGGAGTTGCAGCAATATATAATAGATAATGTGGAGCAACTGAAGGATATAATAAAACGGCATCATCGTACTACGACTTGGAAAAATGGTGTAGGTTCTTATGAGAATTGGAATATATTTATCTGGTATTGGGATATGTTGGCTTGCCAACTATATTCAAACGGAGAAAGAACTCTTTATATGGATATTATTGAAGATGGGAACAGTGGAAATGTTCTGATACAATTCGCCAACAGAAATGAAGATATGGAAATGTTGAAGAATGCATTAAAGCGGATGGGATGTCAAGACAAAGAAATAAATGCAGACGGATATGTTGTCTTGGAAGAAGTGAAATCTACAGACGCAAGTGTAGTTTCTGAAAGAGTAAAATATTGGATTGAGAAAATAAACGGCTGACTGCCCAACATGACACAGGGAATCAAGATAAAAAGCTTTGTGGCAATTGACTTTGAAACTGCCAATCAGTATCGTTCAAGCGTATGCAGCGTTGGAGTTGTTGTCGTAAGGGACAATGAGATTATTGACAAGTTTTATAGTCTTATCCACCCCGTTCCCAATTATTACTCATATTGGAACACGCAAGTCCACGGTTTGACAGCTGATTCCACTCAATCGGCTCCTAATTTCCCTGATGTATGGGCAAAGGTTAGTCCACTTATAGGAGAACTGCCGTTGGTCGCACACAATAGTCCATTTGATGAAAGCTGCTTGAAAGCGGTTTTTCATGCTTATGGAATGCCTTACCCGAATTATACGTTCTACTGCACTTGCAGGGCTTCAAGAACTATTTTGGGCAATAAGCTTCCAAATCACCAACTCCAAACTGTGGCACAATACTGTGGGTATGACTTTGAAAACCATCATCATGCGTTGGCAGATGCTGAAGCTTGCGCACAAATAGCCATAAAAATATTGAATTTTAATCTGTAATGTTATGGAATCTACGACAATTAAAGCGTTATTCGGAAGACGTAATATCCGATTTGTTATTCCAGAATACCAACGTGCTTACGCTTGGGGAGAAAGGCAATTCTCGCAATTCGTTGAGGATTTAAAGGAATGTGACGAAAATTATTATCTGGGACATTTCCTGTTTGAACAAAGTGGTGATACTTTATATGTTATTGACGGACAGCAACGTCTGACCACATGCATTATTTTTTTTAGTACATTGGTGAATGCTTTGAGGCATCGGCATGAAGAATGGAGCAATAACGAAAACGCCGATGACATCAAGAACTTATTGGAGGACATTACCGACTACTACTTGAAAGATATAAGGCGCAACAAACAGAAATTCATGACTGTGCCTTATGACAATAATTTCTTTGTGGATGCGGTCATTGAAAACAAAGAGTCTGTTTCAGAAGAAGATTTGACCTCAAAGTCAAGAGTTGCCATGTATAAAGCTCGCACATACTTTGAAACGGAATTAAAGGAAGCCTCTATACAGCAAATGCTTTCTTGGATTAGCACGTTGGAGAACGCATCCATTACCACTTTTATCGTCAAGGACAAGTTACAGGCGGCACAAATTTTCGCATACCAAAATGACAGGGGTAAAAAGCTTACCAATCTGGAAGTTCTCAAAGCCTATTTCATGTTGCAAATATTCCGCATAGAAAACAATGAGGATGACATACACTATATAGAAAAGGCTTTTGAAGAAATATACCATACCATTGTACTTGTATCTGTGGATGAAGATAATGTTCTCAATTATTATTGGAGAGCTGTAGGTCCAAAAGGATATTATAGCGAGAAAGTAGTAGGCGAGGTCAAGGATTGGCTTAAATCCATTCCAAGAGAAGAACAAACAGGACAAATAAAAAGTTTTGTTAATGGTCTGTCCAAAGCCTTTTGCCTTGTCAAGCAGATAGAACAAGACAATTCTTTCTATACTGCAAATTTGAAATGTATGAATAACATGGCTTTTTCGTATCCTATGCTCATTAAAGCCAAATTGTCGAATGTTAGCGATGAAGTATTCATGCGCCTTATTAAGTTGTTGGAAAATCTGACGTTCCGTTTATTGGTTAGAGGTGGACGGGCTGATATAACGAGCAGATTACAGAATGTCATCCAAAATGCAAACAATACAGAAAGCTTTGATAGTCAGATAGATTCTGTAAAATGGAGACTCAACAATGATTGGTGGTGGGGGTATTGGAGCGATACGGAAATGCTCAACCACGTTAAAAGCGGTTGGTTTTATGGCAATCGTGTGGATAACTACTTGTTATGGAGATACGAACAGTATTTATGTAATGAAAATTATCCCACCCCTAAGATTTCTTATGTTGATGTTATATCCAATGAAAGTATTGAACATATAGCCCCGCAAACACAAGCTAATCCTTTAGAAAATGGCTATGGCGTTTATGAGGACAAAGAAAATCCTGAAAATGGAATCGTTTCAGGTGAATGGATGAATTGCGTTGGAAACTTGATGTTGATGGCTGGACGACAGAACAGTTCTTTGGGAAATCGTCCATTTGCGGATAAATTACAAGTATATGGTCGGGACAATCTATTGAATCAACAAAAAGAGATTATAGAATTTGTAACAGACAAAGAACATCCCGTTTGGGATAAGTCAAGCATAGAAAGGCGTCTCAACAAGATTGTCAGTGCGGTAAAAGAAATTTGGAATTTGAACAATATATAAACCGAACGAATAATCGACAATGGTATTTGCAGTGCAGTAACATTACTTTTCACAAGATATGTTACTGCATTTTTTGTATATACCAATAAAACATGTACTCTTTGCAACAAAGAGTTGTTTGACAGAAAAACATCGCAAATTACAGAGTTTGAGACTGTTGCCAAGTCATTACCTCGTTCTTTGAGAAAAGCTGATAAGTGGCTTATTTCTAATATATTCCTATTTACATATCGAATTTTATATAAAAACATCACAATTGACCGTCAGTAAAAAGACAAAACGAAGTCCGACCTGTTTCCAATAACAAGCCGTCTATTTCTTTTTTCAAACCGATTTGTTTTTCCTTAATACCATTGTCTTTCAAAAACAGCCACATATTCTGAACAGTACATTTTTCAAAGCACAATTATTGTAGGGCATATTTTTTTTATGTAATTTCGCATAAATATAGATGAAACTCCGTTTATATTTTACAGGATTACATACGAGAACAGAGATCTACACATGAAAGTAACATTTGTCATACCACCCGTTATCCACCGCGGAGAGCATCCGGCTGAACGAACTTCCGGTTGTACACGAGTCGTATATCCTACCCCCAACATGTACGAACTAACAGTTGCCGCCCTCATCCGGGAACAAGGATATGCAACCGTCGCATACAAGGACTTTGTATATCCGGAACAAACCGCTGAAGAATTCAAAACCTGGATAAAGCAGGATGACAGTGAGTTATACGCTATTTGGACCGTCAATTTGTCGCTAAAGAATGACGTAGCCGTAGCACGACTGATTCATCAGATCCATCCCGAATCCTATATAGTCTTTATGGGACCAGGGCCAACTTTTTACATCGAGCAATGTTTACCAGAAGGTGAAAAGAACTTTGTTGTACGTGGCGAGCCTGACATAACCATGGCATGTCTGGTAAAAGCTTTGGCCCAAAATGAGTCATGGTCAGGCATTGAAGGATTGTCTTACCGCAATGGGAACCAGATCAAGAACAATCCCTCCAGACCTTTACTGAAGAATTTGGACGAACTCCCCTTCCCCGCACGTGATTTGCTGGGAGAAAGGACATACCGTAACCCAAAACTCAAATGCTCACCCTATACAGTAGTTGTCAGCAGCAGGAATTGCCCTTACCGGTGCATTTACTGCGTTCCGAGTTCACTGACATTTGCACGCGAAATTGAATCGCGCCGAAATACAGGCCACAAGCCTCCCATCAGTTTTCGTTCCACAGAAAGTATAGCAGAAGAATTATTACTCCTACATCGCCAAGGCTACAAAGCCATCGGCTTCATGGATGACAATTTCATTTGGAACGAAAAGCGCACTGCCCAAATATGTGAAGTCCTGAAAAAATGCGGATTTGTTTGGGGATGCCAGGCCCGCGTAGATGCCATTACCGAACCCATTGCACGCATGTTGGGCGAATCCGGTTGTCAATACGTTGACCTGGGGGTAGAATCCTTCAATGACGACATCCTCAAGTTCATCAAAAAAGGTATCACACAAGCTCAAATCTATCAGGCTATTGAACTCCTGAAAAAATATCACGTCCCCGTAAAGCTCAACATTCTGATCGGAACAAGCCCACTGGAGACCAAAGCTACCATCCGCGATACACTAAAACGCGCCAAAGCACTCAAGGTTGACCAAGTAATGTTCAATATTGTATCGCCATTTCCTGGTACAGAATTCTATGACATGGCACGCAAAAATGGATGGATTGTTACAGGCGATTACCTGCCCACGGATGTGCAGAGAAACTCTATTCTGAGTTACCCGCATCTTTCGGCAGAAGAAATAGAAAAATTGTTATTCAGGAATAACCTAAGCTACTTCCTATCACCTCATTTCGTAATCAGCCAAATCAGACGATTCAAAAGTTGGAAAGAATTTACTTATGCTCTTAAAGCGCTGAAAATAAAATTATTTGGATAGCAAAAACCGGAACACCCCTAAAACAACCATGATAAGACTCTCCATCATTATCATTACCTGGAACGGAAAAGAAAAACTCCGGCAATGCCTGAAATCCATTGCCTCCCTAAAAAAAAGATCAGACATTGAATTTATTCTGATAGACAACGGCTCGACCGATGGAACTCAAGCCATGATTGAATCAGAATTCCCGTATGTCAAATACCGTCATCTGAATACAAACCGAGGAGTTTCGTACGCGCGAAACAGAGGGTTGGAAAAAGCTAGAGGAAGATTCATGATGATTTTAGACAACGATACAATAGCATCCTCACAAGCTATTGAAGGGATGGAATACTTCATGGAAAAACATCCAGAATACGGATTATGTGGATGCCGACTAACCGATCCTGACGGAACACCACAAGACAACTGCAAAAAATATCCTGGTATCACAGAAAAAGTCAAAAATATTCTCCACAGACATAGTAGCAGGTATTCTTATCCCAATCTTATGAATAATGTATTCGAGCCAGAATACCTGATAGGTGCTTGTCAGTTCTTCCGCCGCGAAGCCTATTTAGAGGCAGGCCCGTTGGACGAAAACATTTTTTATGGCCCAGAAGATGCAGACTTTTGTCTGCGAATAAGAAAAAAAGGGTGGAAAATATGCTACTTACCTCAATTTTCCGTCATACATTTATGCCAACGCAGCACGAACCGCAACCTTTTATCTGGCTTGGCCCTAAAACACATCTTTGCTTTATTCTATTTTTATGCCAAGCACAGAAGAATTTTCTGAAACACTAAGTTTCATATCATAATCACCCCCAATCCAAGCAACAAAGGGTTCCTCTTCTACCAAATTATGCCAACTGCTCAACTGACCGTCTTGAAATGTCAGCACCTGATTGGTTAGCACCTCACCTGACAACAAATGCAAACGGGAAACAGCTATTTTCATCCTTTCTGAAGTAGCATGTATTTTTAATAAATCAATCACTCACCAATACTCCACGACGATAATGCATTTTACGCTTATCGGGTTCTGACTTATCCGGCATCTCACGGAAATGAGGACGTTTACTCATTTCTGCGCTATCACGCGAAGGCGAAGGCAAGACAAGGCCGCTATCCGTTTTTTCATGATGCGCACTATCTGATGATGCTGCTTTTGCAGCAGGCACAACACCAGGCTTTATCCGTGCCTGGTGTATTCTCAACAAAACGATATCAGACAATAACATCAAACGCGGTTTACGAAGTAGGCTTCCCGGTTGATAGAAAAAGCCTGAGATAGACTTGATAGGCATGTCTACACCACCGAATTCTACTGTTTGCTCTCCTGAGGAGTACAGATATTGCGTTTTAACCACAACAGAATCATTAGCATACAGAACTCGAACAGACAATACTCCTTCCCGTGCCCCTTCACTATAAAGCCAATTCGTATTAAAATACATCACAAATCTGTCACCACTCCTGTATGTACTATCAGTTTGCAATTCAAATGATGCATGGTTGGAAGCAGAATATGAATTCAACAAATAGAACGTTGCACCTTTCCAAACATTAGCTGTATCGCCCCCTGCAGAAAACTGCCTGCGCTCCAAAGATTCCGATTCTGTCAAACCGCCTCCAGCATAAGCTTGCATGCGTTTGTTGATATTCACATACATTTTTTGCAAGACTTCGGCCTGACGCATATAATATTGCAAATTACGCTGGAATTCAGCCTCCGTCAACCCATACTTTTTATACACCAATTCAGCATACAAATGCTGTCTGAAAGCTACACTATCAGGAAACTGGGACGCCATAGCCTGGGACAAGTGATAATCATAAAGCATGTGCTCCATCTGACGTTCAGACAAGATATTCTGTTCCTTACGCTGACAAGCTGTCATCGAACACAACAGAAACAGAAATAAGAACAAATGCTTTATTTTCATAATCTCTCGCCTTACCGGTTAACTACTTCGTAAAAAGGAAACGATGATATAAAAGAATCAAAACAATACTTCCACAACTGATTGATGCATCGGCAAAATTAAAAATTGCATTGAAAAACGAAAAACGGTTCCCTCCAAGCAAGGGTACCCAGTCCGGCCAAAAGGTATCAATTAGCGGAAAATAAAACATATCTACAACCTTTCCATGCATAAAATCAGCATATCCTGTTCCCCAGTCCATTATCATTGCCACATTGAAAGGAGTACTTTCGCTAAAAATCAAACCGTAAATACAATTGTCAATGATATTACCGGCAGCACCCGCTATTACAAAAGCCAGACAAATGGCTAACCCAAAAGGATAACGTTCTGGCTTCTTTACAATTTTCACCAACAAATAAATAAAGAGAGCCACAGCCATTACGCGAAATAGCGTTAATGGCCATGTCCCTATAAAATCCATTCCGAATGCCATACCTTTGTTCTCGATGAAATGAATTCTAAACCATTCCGTGATTTTGAATTCCTCTCCAAGTACCATTGTCGTTTTTACCCAAAACTTGATAACCTGATCAATGATCAATACAAGTACGATAATAACAGACACACTCCAGGCTCGCATCCGTACTTTTTGCATGTTTGTCATGTCTTAATCCTTGCGATCTTTCATCTGTTTGGCCTCTATGCTCAATGTGGCATGAGGTACTGCACGCAAACGCTCTTTAGGAATTAATTTTCCCGTTACACGACAAACTCCGTACGTCTTGTTTTCAATTCGTACCAAAGCAGCCTGCAAGCCCTGAATAAACTTCTGTTGACGTGCGGCCATTGTGGTAATCTCTTCTTTTGTCTGTGTTGATGAACCTTCTTCCAGAATTTTGTATGTAGGTGATGTATCATCAACATCATTTCCGTCCTTATTCATCAACACAGCCATCATTTGCTCATAATCGCGCTTTGCCAATTCAAGTTTCTCAAGAATAATTTGACGAAACTCAGCTAATTCAGCATCGCTGTAACGTGTTTTTTCTGCCATAGCTTTTACTTTATAGATAGGTTTTCTATTTTTACTTTCAATTTGAAATCCTCAAAATCAAAAGTTTCTGATTTATTTTCATCCAAAGCTGCTGCAACCATACTTACATTTTCTGCCAGAACCTGCTTACTGATATATTCACCAAAAACATCCAATACAGCAGACATTGCAGCATTCTCTTCTATTAACACTGATATGCGATCCGTTATCTGGAAATCATGCTCTTTACGATAACTTTGGATACGTTTTACCAACTCACGGGCCAATCCTTCCTGACGCAAGGCTTCAGTGATTTCCAAATCCAATGCAACAGTTAACGTACCCTCATTGGCCACAGACCAACCTGGCATATCTTCGCTTACAATATCCACATCAGTGCGTTCAATTACTACTGCTTCACCGGAAACATTCAACTCAACACTTCCGGTTGACTCCAGAATCTGAATTTCCTCCTGCGACATACTTGTCACGGCATTTGACACAGCTTTCATCAACTTGCCAAACTTTTTGCCCATGATGCGGAAATTACATTTTACTTTCTTTTCCAGCATAGCACCTTCTACAAAGCGCAACTCCTTAACATTCACTTCATCCAGAATCAGTTGCTGCACGCCCTGAATACGCGCTTTTTGTGTAGCATCGCTCACCGGAATAGAAATACATTGCAGCGGTTGACGAACAATAATATGCTCTTTCTTACGCAAAGAAAGCACCATCGAAGTTATCTGCTGGGCAAGTTCCATGCGTTTTTCTAATTCTACATCAATTTGCTTCTCGTTCACCACTGGGAATTTAGCGAGATGCACGCTTCCGGCTTCATTTTCACCATTAACTGCCGATACCAAATCTTTATACAAGCGGTCTGCATAGAAAGGAGCAATAGGAGCCATCAGTTTTGATACTGTCAACAAACATGTATACAAAGACTGATATGCGCTCAATTTGTCGCTTGTCATTTCGCCAGCCCAGAAACGTTTTCTGCTCAAACGTACAAACCAGTTAGACAAGTTATTAATTACAAACGACTCCATCAGACGTCCGGCACGAGTCGGTTCAAAATCCTCATAACATGCCGTAACATTTTTAACCAGCGTATTTAATTCGGACAAAATCCAACGGTCTATTTCCGGACGTTCACTATCGGGAACCTGCGGTGCGGCGTTATCAAAACCATCAACATTGGCATACATGGCCAGGAACGAATAGGTCTGATACAATTTTCCAAAGAACGTACGAGCTACTTCCTGCACGCCAGCTTCATCAAATTTCAAGTTGTCCCACGGTGCCGAATTTGTCATCATATACCAACGCAATGGATCAGAGCCGTATTTTTCAATTGCCCCAAACGGATCTACTGCATTTCCGAGACGCTTACTCATTTTGTTGCCATTCTTGTCCAGCACCAATCCGTTACTGATAACAGCCTTAAAGGCCACACTATCAAACACCATTGTTCCGATAGCATGCAAGGTAAAGAACCATCCACGCGTCTGATCCACTCCCTCTGCAATAAAATCTGCCGGATAAATCTTACCCTGTTCAAAAGCCTCTTTATTTTCAAACGGATAATGAATTTGAGCATAGGGCATAGAACCGGAATCAAACCATACATCTATCAAATCACTTTCACGATGCAAAGCCTTACCCGTAGCAGAAACCAATACAATCTGATCTACGTACGGACGATGCAAGTCTATTTTATGATAGTTTTCGGTCGAATAATCACCCGGAACAAAACCTTTGTCTTTCAACGGATTTGAGCTCATCACACCAGCTTTCACACTCTTCTCTATCTCATCATAAAGTTGCTGTATGCTACTGATACAGATTTCTTCACCGTCATCATTACGCCAGATTGGCAATGGGGTTCCCCAATAACGGCTGCGGCTCAAATTCCAATCGTTCAGGTTTTCGAGCCATTTACCAAAACGCCCGCTACCCGTTGACTCAGGTTTCCAACGGATACTCTTGTTTAAAGCAATCATACGGTCTTTGCAGGCAGTACTCTTGATAAACCAGCTGTCCAAAGGATAATAAAGCACCGGTTTGTCTGTACGCCAGCAATGCGGATAGCTGTGTACGTGTTTCTCTATCTTAAATGCCTGATTGGACGCTTTCAAGTCCATACAAATGGCGATGTCCAGTGTTTCATCCTTCTCCGTCAGTTGATCATCATACGCATTTTTTACGTAACGACCAGCATAACGGCCATACAACTCCAGATTAACACGATTCGCTACAAAATCGGCATCCAGATCTTCTATACGATAAAAACGCCCCTGCAGGTCAACCATCGGCACTTGCTTGCCTTTCTTGTTCAGCAACAGCATCCCCGGCACTCCGGCCTGCTTGGCCACAAAGGCGTCATCAGCACCAAACGTCGGTGCAATATGTACTATACCCGTACCGTCTTCCGTACTGACATAATCACCGAGAATTACGCGATAGGCTCCCTCATCCGGACGAACATAAGGCAACAATGCCTCATAGTGCATTTCCGCAAGTTCTGCACCTGTCCACGAACCAACAATACGATAAGGAATTACCTTATCACCCGGCTTGTAAGCATTCATGTCTGCGTCTGCTCCTTCTGCCTGGAAATAAGCGGACACACGCTCACGTGCCATCACCACACTGATGGGACGGCCGGTATACATATTATAAGTCTGTACACATACGTATTCGATTTTCGGCCCCACACACAATGCTGTATTCGAAGGCAAGGTCCATGGTGTAGTAGTCCAGGCTACGAAAAACGGTTCACCCCATTCCGTCATTTCCGGTTTAGGATCAAGTATGCGGAATTGTGCCGTCACCGTCGTATCCTTTACGTCACGATAGCATCCCGGCTGGTTCAACTCGTGCGAGCTCAACCCGGTTCCTGCTGCAGGCGAATAAGGCTGAATCGTATAGCCCTTATACAGCAAGCCCTTCTGGTAAAGTTGTCCGAGCAACCACCAAAGCGTTTCTATATATGAATTTTCATACGTAATATAAGGATGTTCCATGTCAACCCAATATCCCATACGGTGGCTCAAGTCGGTCCACTCCTTGGTAAACTTCATGACATTGGTACGACACTTCTCGTTATACGATTCTATCGAAATGGTTTTTCCGATGTCTTCCTTCGTAATGCCAAGTTCTTTTTCTACTCCCAACTCGACAGGAAGTCCGTGAGTATCCCAGCCGGCCTTTCGTTTTACCTGAAAGCCCTGCATGGTCTTGTAACGGCAGAATACATCCTTAATCGTACGCGCCATCACATGGTGAATACCCGGATGACCGTTGGCTGAAGGAGGGCCTTCAAAAAAGATAAAGGACGGGCATCCTTCACGTTCCGACATACTTTTATGGAAGAGGTCAGTGTCATCCCACTCTTTCAATACTTCCTTATTAATTTCAGAGAGGTTCAAGCCACTGCGTTCGATGAATCGTTTCGACATATTTTGTTCTTTGTTTTTAATGCTGAAAAAATTATTTTGGTGCCAAAGTTAGTAAAAACTTACGACATGAGTTTTTTGCGAACTTTATTTTCTGGTTATGCCATTAATTAATATTGCTCCGAAGCGTTCGGGAAATCTCCACTCTTCACATCCGTTATATAATGGCCGATGGCATCCGTCATAATGCTTTGCAAATCGGCATAACGACGCAAGAATTTAGGAGAAAATTCCGTATTCATTCCCAACATGTCAGCCACAACCAGCACCTGACCGTCCACGCCGCCTCCTGCACCGATTCCAATTACCGGAATCTTGACACTTTTGGCAACTTCTTCTGCCAACACGGCCGGTATTTTTTCCAATACGATACCGAAACAGCCGGCTTCTGCCAGAGCCTTGGCATCCGTTTTCAGACGCTCTGCCTCTTCCGCTTCCCGGGCTCTCACTGCATATGTACCGAATTTATTGATACTCTGCGGCGTCAGTCCCAAGTGTCCCATCACCGGTATACCGGCTTCCAATATGGCGGTTACCGTTGGAAGTATCTCCACTCCGCCTTCCAACTTCAAGGCATCACAACCGGTTTCCTGCATAATACGGATGGCATTGCGGACACCGTCAGTCGCATCCACCTGATATGTTCCAAAAGGCATGTCACATACCACCAAAGCGCGTTTCACGCCGCGTACCACCGACCGCGCATGATAAATCATCTGATCCAGCGTAATGGGCAGGGTTGTGTGATTTCCGGCCATCACGTTGGATGCCGAATCACCCACCAGAATCATATCTATGCCGGCACTGTCTACGATGCGTGCGGTAGTATAGTCATACGAGGTCAGCATGGCTATTTTTTTACCCTGCTCCTTCATTTCCTGTAAACGATGTGTAGTGACTTTTCTTGAGTCTTCAACTAAATATCCTGGCATATTTGCATTAGAATTTATTTTAAAGTGCAAAGTTAGCGCTTGACCGGCTAAAAGCCAAAATATATTTCCCGTTTTTTTCAAAACAGCAACATTACGACTTGCCGCTTTCAGTGATAAAACGTATCTTTGTCCTAAATAGCCAAAAGGCCATCCATCCTTAATTTATACTATTCATTGCATGAAAGCCATCACCATATACAAAGCGTCCGCCGGTACGGGAAAAACCTACACGCTGGCAGCCCGCTACATTGCCCTGCTGCTTCAGGACATCCCTGCATCCAGCATATTGGCCGTCACTTTTACCAATAAGGCCACGGCCGAAATGAAGCAGCGCATCATCGAATATCTTTATGCCATCGGGCATTCACTCCCCGAAGCCGACGGTGTGCGCCAAACCATTCTTCAGTTTTTGCCAGCACCCACGCCACGCTACCCCTACAACCAGCCCGAATTTATCAGCAGTCAGGCCCAAAAGACTCTTAAGAGCATTCTGCTCGATTTTGACCACTTCACGGTCTGCACCATCGATTCCTTCCTTCAAACCCTGCTTTCCGGTCTGGCGCGTGATTTGGGATACACGGCTCACTTCAAGGTTGAATTAAGCGATAAAGAGGTGATTGAAAAAGCAGTCGACGACCTCATGTGTCACATTACCGACTCACCCCGTTTGCGAAGCCGGGTCGAAAGATTTATCAAGCAGCGCATGGACGACGAAAAAGGCTGGGATGTCCGCCGGCAGCTCAAGGCTCTGGCCAAGGAACTGACCCGCGAGACCTACCTGCGCCATGGCAGCGAACTCAACGACGCCCTGTCCTGTGAAGACAAGATCTCTGCCTATCAGGAACGCCTCCAAAAAGACTCTGTCACCACCGGCGAGGGCGATGCTCGAAAAAAACTGGATTCACTACTTCGTAAATTCCAGAACAGTTTTGAAAAAGACCGTCTGAAATATGGTCAGGATGCCCTTTCCTGGACTACCAACCTGCAAAACAGCCTCAACGAAGTTCACGGTCTCAAGGAAAGCGATTATTTCCGCCAACCTTCCAACCGTTTGGCCAATTATCTCAGTTTTCCTGACACGTGGGCCAAACAGCGCACCGACACCGCATATGCAGCCGACATGGCAGCTCTGCTTTCGTCCATCATGACACAAGCAGCCCGTTGCGCCTCCCTGCGCAATTCACGTCGGCTTACGCTCAAGCATCTCAATGAACTCAGCTTGCTTGACGACATCCATCGCAAGGTAGAACAGATTGAGCAGGAAAACGATCGTTTCCTGCTGGCCCAAACCCCCATCAAGCTCTATGAAGTCATACGTCAGGAGCCCACCGACGCCACATTCATTCTCGAACGGGCCGGCATCCGCTATCACCATATCATGATCGATGAGTTCCAGGATACCTCATCCCTGCAATGGGAAAATTTCATGCCTCTCACGGAAGAAATCATCGCTTCGGGAGGTACGGCCCTACTGGTTGGCGATGTCAAGCAAAGCATCTATCGCTGGCGGGGTGGCGACTGGGATATTCTCGGCAGTATCCAATCCGACAAGCCCCGTCGTCTGGGGCGTCATTTCCATGAAAAGACGGCCGAAATCATCCCTCTCGACAAAAATTTCCGCAGTCAGGAAACCATTGTACGTTTCAATCTTCAGTTTTTCCATCAGGCGTCGTTCATGCTCGACCAACTGGCCGACAAATTGCTTCCCGACGACGAGGATGCCCGCCACACCGTAGGGCGTCTGCTGGCCGAACAGGGATTCGATGAAGATACCATCCACCGCCTGTACCTGACCGAAGGCTACGATCCCGACGCCCCCGACATGACCCGATTCTGCGCCCGCTCCGGAGGACTTGGACACGTCTGCCTCAAGCTCTACCCTACCGGCCGCAGCCTGCTGCAGGAAACCAACGAGCAAATCCTCCACGATATGTTTACCACCCTGTTCCAACTCCACGAACAGGGCATGCCCTTCAGTCAGATGGCAATTCTGGTCCGTACCCATAACCTCACGGCCACCATTGTCAGCTACCTCGATGCTCATTGGGACGAATTCCAGTCTGAGGGGCAGACGGAACGTCCCGCCATTGTTTCGGCTGAAGCCTTCCTTTTGCGTGCCTCCACGTCTGTGCAAATGATTATCAGCGCGTTGCGCTACCTCAACGACAGAACCGACCTCATTTCCCTCTGTTACCTTGTCCGTCACTACCGGGAAGACATACTCGGCTGTCCCGTTACGGACTGGACAGACATCACCTCCCGCCTCGGCCAGGATTCCGAAATGCTCAAGGAACTGTTGCCCGAGGCTTTTGTACAGCAGCGCGAAGCCTTGTCCCATTATCCTCTCTATGAGCTCATCGAACAGCTCGTCAGCCTGCTCCTGTTTGCTCCGGAATCGTCTCAGCGTCCTCTGACTGACGACGCATACCTTTTTGCATTTCTCGACGAAACAATTGCTTATCTCTCTGACCAGTCTTCCAGCCTCGACGAATTTCTTGAGTACTGGGACAATACCCTCTCACTGAAATCCATACCCTCCTCCGACCAGAGCCGCGGTATTCAGGTTGTCAGCATCCATAAATCCAAGGGTCTGCAATACAAAACCGTATTTCTCCCCTGCTGCGACTGGGATCTCGAAAAAGACCGCACCGACGATTTGCTTTGGTGTGCACCTTCGGCCGACCCTTACAATGATATTCCCTACATTCCCATTACCCCTACGTCCGTAGCTTCCAACTCCATCTACAACATTGACTATCAGACGGAGCACTTCAAACGGCGTATCGACAACCTCAATCTGCTTTACGTAGCCTTTACCCGTGCCGAAAATAATCTTTACGTATGGTCCAAGGTCGAATGCCAGTCCGGGGGTAAGCAGCCCAATGTGCCGCTCAACACCGTGGGCCAGCTGATATCTTATACCCTCGACAAAAATGCCGATGTTCTTCAGCATCCGGCCGACGCCTCCGACCCGATTATATACACCTGCGGACAACCCTTTCTTCCGTCCTCAGCAGAGTCCGACAGCCCCCGTCGCTGTGACAATCGTTTCAAGCTTCCGCGCCGTGATCTCTTCGCCACGTTTGCGCCCCACAGCGAGCGGCTGGTGTTCCGCCAGTCCAACCAGTCGGCCGAATTTCTCCAGGCCCTCGAGGGAGATACCGACAACCGCCGGCAATACATCCGACAGGGCAACCTGCTCCACAAAATCTATTCCGAAATCAATGCGGCCGATGATGCCCCACAGGTGTTGCAGGCATTCCTTGAGCAGGGGCTCATTGAAAACGACCGCCAGCTGCAGGACATACGCGCCATCATTGAGCGTGGCTGGCAAAACGAACAGGTACGCAACTGGTTCAACGGTACGTGGACCCTCTTTCGCGAATGCTGCATCCTCAGCCGGCAGCCGGACAGCCGGCAGGTCGTAACCCGCCGCCCCGACCGCGTCATGACCAAAGACGGCCATACCGTAGTCGTCGATTTCAAATTCGGCAAACCACGCCCCGACTATATACTCCAGGTGCAAACCTACATGCAACTCCTCAGCCGTATGGGCCACCGCTCCGTCAGCGGCTACCTCTGGTATGTCTATGAAAACCGTATCGAACCCGTTTCCGCTTCACAAGAATAATCCCACCATGAACACCTCTCACGCCATACCCTTCCTGAAACTTGTGGCCGACGATCTTCGGCAGCGTTTTTCCCACGATTTAAGCCGCGTGGCCATTGTTTTCCCCAACAAGCGTGCCGGCATCTTCTTCAACGACTACATCACCCCTCCCGACGGCACCCCGCTCTGGGCCCCGACCTATCTCACCATCGACCAGATTTTCGGCCTCATCAGTCCGCTCCGTACGGCTGACGACATCGAAACCATCTGCCTCCTCTACCAGATCTACCGGAAACGGCTGGGCAAGGCGGCCAAGTCGCTCGACTGGTTCTATGGCTGGGGCGAGCAGCTGCTCCGCGATTTCAACGATGTCGACTGTGCCATGGCCGATGCCCGGCAGCTCTTCACCAATCTCTACGACATCAAGAAGATTGAGGAAATCAGCGACCCCGAAATCCAGCAGAAGCTGCACGAACTGCGCATCAAGCTGGGCCTTGAGTCGTCCGGCCCGTTTACCCCTTCGCGCATCAAGCGTCAGTTTCTTGAAGTGTGGCAGCAACTTTACGACATCTACACCGAGCTCAACCTCACCCTCCGTCAGCGTGGCCTGGCCTACGACGGAGCCCGTAAGCGCCTGGCCGTCGAGCAGTTGCAGCAGCAACAAGCCACTCTTCCGCCCCAATACGACTGCTTCGTTTTCGTAGGTTTCAATGTGCTCCTGCAAGTTGAGGAGCAGCTCTTTTCCCATATCCAGAAAGAAGGCAAGGCCCTGTTCTATTGGGACTACGACCAGCTGCTCGTCAGCCCGCAGTCACCCGTCGACATTGGCAGCGCTTTCCGCAAAAACCTGACCCGCTTTCCCAGCCCGCTCGATGCCTCGCAGTTCGACAACCTTTCCCGCATTCCCCGCATCGACTTCGTTGCCGCCACTTCCGACAATGCCCAGGCCCGTTACGTCCCCCAGTGGCTCCAGCAGCATCTGACCACCGACGAGGAGCGACACACCGCCATTGTCCTGGCCGACGAGGGCATGCTCCAGTCCGTGGTCCAGTCCATCCCCGACCCCGCCATGCCCGGAGGTCCCCGCGAAGTCAACATCACCAAGGGCTACCCCCTGGGCCACACTCCGGCCTATGCCTCCGTATGCAAGTTCCTCAAACGCATCGAAACCGACCATGCCGACACCACGGTCGAACAATGCCTACGGCAACTCATCGCCCACATCAAGGACGAAGCCCTCAGAACGCGCGGCCGCCATCCGCGCAACAGCTGGCAGGAACAGCTTTCCACCGAAAGCTATTTCCAGTGCTACACCATAGCCAACCGCCTCGCCCATCTTGCGGCCGAGGGGCTGCTCGACATGCAGCTGCACACCTTCAGCCGCCTGTTGCGCCAAATCATGCGCAACCAGTCGGTAGCCTTCCACGGCGAGCCGGCCACCGGTCTGCAGGTCATGGGCATTCTGGAAACACGCTGCCTCGACTTCGACCACCTGCTCATGCTCTCCGTTTCCGAAGGCGTACTGCCCCGCCTCTATACCCACAACTCGTTCATTCCCTACGATGTGCGGCTGGCCTTCAATCTCCCCATGCCGGGACAAAAAACAGCCGTGTTCGCCTACAACTTCTTCCGGCTTCTCACCCGTGCCCGTCAGGTCACACTGGTCTATAACGAAGCTACCGACGGGCTGAAAAAAGGCGAAATGTCCCGCTTCATGCAACAGCTTCTTCTCCTCCAAACCGCATCCGGCTCCTATCTCCCCATCCACAGTTGGAGCCTTCAGGCCCGTTCCTCCCTCAGACAATATGCCCCCATTGCGGTAAATGCCGACAACGCACAGGCGCTCATGGCCCGTAAGCTGAGCCTTTCTCCCACCGCCCTCTCCACCTATGTCGACTGCCCTCTGAAGTTCTTCTTCAAGCATGTAGCCTACCTGCCTGAAGTCGAAAAGCCCACCGACTTCCTGCCACCCAACGTTTTCGGAACCCTCTTCCACGAGGCCGCACAAATAGCCTATCAGGAACTCACCCAGGCCGGCCCGTCCATCACCCCCGACCAGCTCACCCGGCTGGCCGAGAGCCCCGTCCGCCTGGAGCGCATCATGCAGCAGGCCTTTGTCGAAACCAGCTTCAAAGCTTATCTCGACCGCATCACTCAAAACATAGCGGAGTGGCACGCCTTCAGCGAGCTCCATCTCTCCCACCTCACCCCCGAAAACCGCAAAGCCCTCCGCTACGACCGCGAAGCCCTCGCCCCCCTTGTACGCCAGCAGGTGCCCCAAAGCACGCAGGTTTACACGCCCGAGCAATACACGCTTGAGTTCCACGTCATTACCGACTATCTCAAGCGCCTTCTCCTCTCCGATGCCCGCCTCCACGACCTCCGTCTGGAAGAAATGGAAACACGGCACGACATCGAAATCAGCGGACTGAAAATCGGCGGCATTGTCGACCGCAAGGACCACATTACCCTCGACGGACTCCCCTGCCTGCGCATCGTCGATTACAAAACGGGCACCTTTTCCTCCGACAAAATCAGCGCTTCCGACCTCTCCGAGCTTACCACCTGTCAGCCCAAGTCAAAAGCCTATCTCCTGCAAACCTTTCTCTACAGTCTGGTCTGTCTGGAGCAGCAGCAAGCCTCGGCCGACGGTTCCCGTGAACACATCGTCCCGGCCCTCTATTTCCTGCAGCGGGCCAGCGACCCCAACTATCGTCCGTACGTCAAACTCGGCCGCTCCGAAATGCTCAACTTTGCTGACGTCGCCCCCGATTTCAAGGCCGAACTGACTAGGTTCATCGAGCGTATGCAGTCTTCCCCCTTCACCCCCACCGAGCTGCCCGACAAATGCGCCCTGTGTCCCTACCGACTACTTTGTGGAGAAACATAATTATGGTATTTTCCCCATTGAAATGCACAAAAGCAAAAATATATGCTACGATATTATTACCTTTGTCCCTGATACAAACAAATGAAACCATGTAAATAACTGACACCGACAAACAGAAATTTATTCCAACAAAGCCGCACGGACAAACAACAGGCTTTAATTCTTTAAAAGATTTATACAACAATATCAACAACGCATCACAACCGGGCTTACTGCTTCAACCAGAAGATTATTCCTGTTCAGTGTTGAATTCAAAGTTTTGCGCAATAAAAAGAATTTACATGAAGACCCCAAAACAATTCAATAACATTACAGAGCGCGTTATAGACGATTTAAAACAGACCTTATCCAGTCACAGCCAAATATCCATAGCTGCGGCCAGTTTTTCCATCTACGCATACGAAGCATTAAAAGAAGAATTGGAAAAGGTTGATTACGTAAACTTCATCTTTACTTCTCCTACATTCACCACTGATAAAACAGAAAAGCAAAAAAGAGAATTCTATATTCCCAAACTCAATAGAGAACGAAACCTATTTGGTTCTGATTTCGAGATCAGACTACGCAACCAACTGACACAACGTGCCATTGCCCGTGAATGCGCAGATTGGATTCGGAGAAAAGCCAGATTTAAGACAAATATCACTCATGGCTCTATGAATTCATTTCTGAACATAAAGGATGGAGAAGAGACCTACACCTATATGCCCTTCAATGAATTTACAACAACTGAACTCGGGCTTGATAAAGGGAACAACCTCTGTCAAATGGTGATAGGAATGCCTGGACATCATGCTACTGATATGCTTCTGAGAAATTTTGAGGAACTTTGGAAAGACAAGGAAAAATTTCAAGACGTTACGGAAAATGTCATAGAAAACATTGAAACGGTTTACAAGGAAAACGCCCCGGCCTTTATCTACTTCATCACTCTGTACAATATATTCAATGAATTTCTCGAAGATATCAGTGAGGACGTCTTGCCCAACGAAGCCACAGGATTCAAGAGCAGCGTAATCTGGAACAAACTGTATAGTTTTCAACGCGATGCGGCTTTAGCCATTATCAACAAGTTGGAAAAATACAATGGATGTATTCTTGCTGACAGTGTAGGATTGGGTAAAACTTTCACGGCACTTGCCGTAATCAAATATTACGAGAACAGAAACCGCAGCGTACTGGTACTTTGCCCCAAAAAGCTGAATGACAACTGGCAGACCTTCCGCTCCAATTACAAAAATAATCCGGTTTTAGCCGACCGCCTGCGTTACGATATTTTATTTCATTCTGATCTTTCAAGAGAAAAAGGTTTGAGCAACGGACTTGATCTGGAACGCGTAAACTGGGGTAACTATGATTTGATTGTTATTGATGAAAGTCATAACTTTCGCAATGGTGGCCGGTTTGACAATGAAGAAGATGATGACGATTTCAAAGAAAACCGCTACGCCCGACTGATGAACAAAGTCATACGCAGTGGCGTCAAGACAAAAGTTCTGATGCTTTCTGCCACACCGGTAAACAACCGATTCAGTGATTTGAAGAATCAGTTGCAACTGGCCTATGAAGGAAAAGCCGAAAACATAAACGACTTGCTGGATACAGGCAAGAGCATTGACAGCATCTTCCGTGAAGCCCAAACTGCCTACTCCAAATGGGCAAAACTCCCCTCAGAAAAAAGAACAACAGAAAGGCTGGTAGATTCGTTAAGCTATGATTTCTTCCAACTGCTCGACGCAGTTACCATTGCCCGAAGCCGCAGCCACATTATCAAATACTACAATACTGAAGAAGTAGGGAAATTCCCTACTCGCCTGTCTCCCATATCTCGCAGGCCCAAACTTACGGATTTGAGTGGAACCATCACATTCAGCGATATTGCAGACCTGCTCAACAAGCTCAATCTTTCCATCTATACCCCCTCCCTGTTTATCTTCGATAGCGTAAAGGACCATTACGGCATAGACTTCCAGGGCGAAGGACTCACCATTGACGGTCGCGAAAAAGGGACGCGTAAATTAATGGCCATTAATCTGTTAAAGCGTCTGGAAAGCAGTGTCAATTCTTTCCGATTGACATTAACCCGGATATACGATTTTATCAAGGATTCCATTACGGCAATCAATAATTTTGAAAGAAATGGTGATGGAACAATCGACGTAACCGACTTCACAGACGACTTCGACAACGAAGATACAGAAAATGACCCATTCGTCGGCCGTAAATCAAAAATCAATCTCCGCGACATGGATTATGTAAGCTGGAGACGTGATTTAAAAGCTGATTTGGAAATTCTGGAATTACTGCTCATCATGCTGAAAGACATAACCCCCGAACATGACGCCAAATTACAGCAGTTAATTGCAGATTTAAAGCATAAATTTACACATCCCGTCAATGGTCATAACAAAAAAGTATTGATTTTCACGGCCTTTGCCGACACGGCCAACTATTTGTATGAGCAACTCTCCTACCGCATTTTGCAAGCCTGCGGTTTGCATACCGCTCTCATTACCGGCAGCACGGAGGGTAAATGTACCTTGCCCAAGCTGAAATGTTCCTTCAATGACATTCTGACCTATTTCTCCCCCATCTCCAAAGACCGGAACGCCATTCATCCCAACGATACACGAGAAATTGATGTCCTGATTGCTACGGACTGCATTAGCGAAGGACAAAACCTGCAGGACTGCGATTATCTGATAAACTATGATATCCACTGGAATCCGGTACGCATCATCCAGCGTTTCGGCCGCATAGACCGTATCGGAAGCCGAAACGATGTGATTCAACTTGTCAATTACTGGCCGGATATGGAGCTGGACGATTACATTCAGCTGAAAGGCCGCGTAGAAAGCCGCATGAAAGCTACCGTCATTACCAGTACAGGTGATGATAATTTATTGTCAGCTAATGAAAAAGGCGATTTGGAATATCGGCGTAACCAGTTGAAAAAACTGCAGAACGAAGTGGTAGACATTGAAGATATGGATACCGGCGTCAATATCATGGATTTAGGACTGAATGAATTTCGCCTCGACCTGCTGGCCAACCTGAAGGAACACCCCAACATGGATCTCACCCCCTATGGCATGAGTGCCGTGGTCAATGCGTCTGAACTGGTGGAACCAGGTGTCATGTTTGTACTGAAAAATAAAAATAACGGCGTAAACATTGATCATTCCAATCTGTTGCATCCGTTCTACATGGTTTATCTTTCGCATACCGGAACCGTTATCTGCGATCATCTGTCACCTAAAAAACTACTTGACAAAATGCGTTATGCCTGTAAAGATAAGACCACACCAGACAAAGCTTTATGTAAGCAATTCAACAAAGAAACGCGCGACGGGAAAAATATGCAGCATTACAGTAATCTACTGCAATCTTCAATCGAAAGTATTATCATGGTGAAGGAAGAAAGCGATATAGACAGTCTTTTTTCTGAAGGTGAAACAAGTGCTTTGACAAACGACATTAAAGGATTGGATGATTTTGAATTGATTTGTTTCTTAGTAATAAAGTAATTTATGAGTATATCAAATATTGAAATAGGAACATTTCTTAATTTTTTTAATAGAGGAGGATATGTATTGGATTTCTCTACCGTAGATTTTGATACTTTTACTCATGAAAGTATAGGTGTTCCTCTTTGTGAGACATATAAAATGTCAAAAGGAAAATCATTAGTAGCATATGTAAAACAAGCATCACAACAAGATATAATAAAGTTGTTTAATGATCTGATGGCACATTATGAATTATCTCCTCAAAAAGAGAACGATGAGCAATATCAGAAAAAATATGCAGATGCATATGTAAAATGCCGTTCGATTCTGGATCGAATAAATACCAATACGATAGCGGATATTGAATCACAAAAACTTAAAGAAGTTTTTAATAGTGATTATATATCTTCCCAAATTGACTTGATGGTAAAAATGCAAGATGATAATCCGACAGAAGCAATAGGTAAGGCTAAAGAGTTGATAGAGAGTTGTTGTAAAACCATATTAGAAAAAGAAGGACATATTATTGAAAAAGATTGGGATATGACACGATTAGTGGATGAAACTTTTAAATTGTTTGGTATTATGCCTAAACAAATATCAGATGATGTCAAAGGTGCTAAATCCATTAAACAAGTGTTAGGAAACTTGAAAGCCATAGCACAAGGTATATCTGAGTTAAGAAACCTATATGGCAGTGGTCATGGAAAATCAAGTTCTTTTACAGGACTTGAGCCAAGGCACGCAAGTCTTGCTGTTGGAAGCAGTGTGACATTAGTAAGGTTTTTATGGGATTCATATGTACGTTACAAACATATTAGCGACATAGGATAATGGATAATGGATAATATACTAAACTTCCCATCCACAACAATAGTCAATAAACCTGTGCCTAAGAATGCGTTCCATGGAAGAAGTAATAATTCTTCTTTGCGCGAATTTCTTACACGGGAGTTTGAAGGTATTGTTTGGCTGTATAAGCTTACACCTGCGACACTCAATGTAGAAGATGGTGATTATGTGCATGAGATTGATGTATTCTATTGCAGGATGAAAGAAGACAAGTATAGTATTAAGCCTTTCAGTGTAATGGATGAATTGTTACCACGGCATACCATTTTCATTATTGAGTACGGTGGAAAGTTTGATTTACTGATGCATCATAAAGAGATGTCAGTTGTTCATGGAAAACAGAAATGGAAGTATGGCGTTGGCGAATTGAAACGGGATATACGAATTGATGCTGATACGCTGAATATCCAGGGACAATCTATGGATACCATTTACAACGATTTGCTCAGTCAAATATCAGGATTATCTGTATCTACTAGAGAAGAATATAAAGAACAGGTTGATGTACGTAAACATATCGAAAGTATTCAGAAACAGATTATGACACTGCAAAAAAGAATAAAGGCTGAAAAGCAGTTTAATCGACAAATGGAATTGAATGCTGAGGTTCGTCAACTTAGGAAAGAAATAACATTACTAACTGATAAATTAAATAAGAACAATATATAATCATGAAACCCAATAAATTAGATTTAAGTTCAGTTAACGGCACACAACTGAATTTGGAAGCTCTCTATCAGATAGCGCCATCCTGTTTTACGGAAGTAAAGGATGATAAAACCGGGGAGTTGCGCCATGTGATAAATTTCAAGACTTTGCGTCAACTACTTGGAGATAGTGCGGTTGAGGATGCAGATGAAATGTATCAATTTACTTGGCCGGGTAAACAAGAAGCTCGCCGCGAGGCTGCACGCCCTACTACAAAGACTTTGCGTCCGGTAGTAGAGGATAGTGTGGATTGGGATAATACACAGAACCTATATATTGAAGGCGATAATCTGGAAGTATTGAAGTTACTCCAAAATTCATATATGGAAAAGGTGAAAATGATTTATATCGATCCACCTTATAATACAGGTAATGATTTTGTGTATAATGATAATTATACCCGTTCGCAAGAGGATGAAGAACTTGCTACAGGTAATGTGGACGAATTAGGAAATCGTTATCGAAAGAATATGGAAACCAATGGTCGTTTTCATTCGGATTGGTGTTCGATGATGTATTCACGACTTATAGTGGCTCGTTCTTTGTTAACTAAAGATGGGGTAATTTTTATTTCGATAGATGACCGTGAACAGAGAAATTTAAAGAACATTTGCGATGAAATATTTGGTGAGTCAAATTTTATAGCTCAGTTAATTTGGGAAAGAGCATATTCGCCTAAAAATGATGCAAAATATATATCTAATAGCCATGATTATATATTAATGTATGCTTTAGATTTAGAAAAGTTCACTATAGGGCGATTACCTAGAACAAAAGAAGCTAATGCTAGATATTCTAATCCTGATAATGATCCTCGTGGAGTATGGAAAGCAAGCGATATGTCAGTAAAAACTTATACATCATCGTGTGATTATCCAATAACGACCCCTTCAGGGAAAATAGTAGAGCCTCCAGCAGGACGCTGCTGGAGTCTCTCAGCGAAAGCTTTCGCTGAGAGACTCCAAGATAATCGCATTTGGTTTGGCCCTAATGGAGATAGTACCCCATCAATAAAACGTTTTCTTTCAGAACTAAAATATGAAGGAATGGCACCAACTTCTATCTTATTTTATGAAGAGGTTGGTCATAGTCAAGAAGGAGCTAAAGAAGTTGTTTCCTTATTTGGTAATAAGGGCGTTTTTGATGGGCCTAAACCTGTAAGATTGTTAGAAAGATTAATTACATTAGCTAATTTGAAGTCTGATTCTATTGTTATGGACTTCTTTTCTGGTTCAGCGACAACTGCTCATGCTTTGATGAAAACGAATTCAAATAAAAACTTCCAATGTAAGTTCATTCTAATTCAACTGCCAGAAGAAACACCAGAAGACAACACAGCTCGTAAAGCAGGCTATAACACAATCCCAGAAATAGCCAAAGAACGTATCCGTCGTGCCGGAAAGAAAATCAAGGAAGAATCTCCATTGACGACCCAAAACCTTGACACAGGTTTTCGTGTATTCCGCTTGGCTGACAGCAATTTTGAAGAAGTAAAGAAAGCTCCGGCAGAATACGACCAATCTCAACTTGACCTTTTCCTTAATAACGTAAAGAGTGACCGTACAGACCTCGACCTTTTGTTTGGAGCTATGCTTAGTTGGGGTGTACAGCTTTCTTTACCTATGACCAGTGAAGAAGTGGATGGAAAGA